>ENA-OPEA01000015-OPEA01000015.1-human-gut-metagenome-genome-assembly--contig:-NODE-15-length-116040-cov-18.212872_pt1 | contig 116040 bp, 97 predicted proteins | sample MGYA00241623_ERZ501509 | MGnify/ENA primary metagenome ERZ501509 (study PRJEB25962, sample SAMEA2042571) | human gut metagenome | biome: human gut; feature: human-associated habitat; material: faeces... | reverse complement strand
TGAAAAGAGGTGTTCCATGCATAAGATATGCAGATGACATCGTGCTTCTTGCAAAGAGCAGGCGAGCATCAGAGAGACTCTTGGAAAGCAGTACAAAATATCTTGAGAAGAGGCTGAAACTTACAGTCAACCGAGAAAAGAGTCGTACTGTCAGTGTGTTTGCAATCCAAAATTTTAAATTCCTTGGCTTTGCATTGGGAAGGAACGGAAAGGGCATTTATGTCCGAGTTCATCCGAAGTCATGGAAGAAGTTCAAGTCCAGACTGAAGGAACTGTCTTCCCGTAAGCGATGTCAGTCAATCAAGCCAAGCCTTGAGAAAATCAAGGTGTATGCGAGGGGATGGCTTAACTACTACGGAATTGCAAGTATGAAGAAGAACATAGATGACATCAACGGATGGCTCTATCACAGAATACGTATGTGTATATGGAAACAGTGGAAGAAACCGAGGACGAAGGTACGTAATCTTATCAATATGGGAGTACCCAAAGACTTGGCAATGCAAGCGGGTAATACCCGACGGGGACATTGGTTCGCAACGCATACAGTTGCAGTAAACATGGCAATGACAAAAGAAAGACTGATAAACAGTGGCTTTTATGATTTAGCCACAGCCTATCAGTCTGTGCACGTCAACTATTGAAAGCGCCGTATACCGAACGGTACGTACGGTGCTGTGAGAGGACGGCGGTTAGTCACCGCCTCCTACTCGATTCAACACAGACATCGGTCTTTTGTTGGAGTTCCTTTTGGGTACGGTGTTTCCACACCAGATAGGTGACAAGCAGCAGAATACCGGTTGTCAGCCAGGCAGCAGCATCAGCACTGCATACACCCACGTATCCAAAAGGCTTTGTGGCGATCAGGATAACCGCATAACGGCTGAACAGTTCAAGTACACCGCTGAGCATGGGAACCAGACCACGGTCTAAGCCCTGCAGACCATTACGGTATACAAAGATCCATGCCAGAGGCAGCATAAAAATACTTGCAATGTGCAGATACTGCATTGCTGCGTGCAGTGTCTGTTCAGATGGGTTGTGGATGAACCATCCGACCATCGTAGGTCCGGCAAGGCAGCAGAGCAGTGCGGCGGCTCCGGCTGCAAAGAAACATAAATAAAATGCATCTTTCATACCGCGGAAAATGCGGTCATGTTTTCCTGCACCGAGATTCTGTCCGCAGTAGGTTGCCATGGCTGTACCGAGTGTCGGCATGGTCTGGGTGGCAATGTTGCTGACTTTGGAAGCAGCAGTAAAAGCAGCTACCACGCTGGAACCAAACACGTTGACGGCACTTTGCAGGATCATGGTTCCGATTGCTGTGATGGAATAGTTTAAAGCCATCGGAATTCCCACAGACAGCATCCGGCGGATCTCATGAAAATCACAGTAATAATCTTCGCGTGTGGTCCGCAGGATGTCATATTTGCGGAACATGACAATGAAACATAAAACTGCGGAAACCGCCTGCGAGATAACGGTGGCATAAGCGGCACCGGCAGTGCCGAGTTTTACCACAACAATAAGGAAGATGTCCAGAAAAATATTGAGACCGCTGGACAGGATCAAAAAATAAAGTGGTGTCCGGCTGTCACCGATCCCACGTAAAATACCGGATGCTACGTTATATGCCATGGTAGCAAAGATACCGGCAAAGATGACCCGGATGTACCGGTTTGCCAGTGTGAGGATATTTTCCGGAGTATTCAGCCACAGAAGCAGCTGGCGGGAAAACGCAACCGTAGGAACGGTCAGAATCATGGAAATTACAACCGTTAAAAGCAGTGAAAGTGCTACGCAATGACGGAGAAGCTTCATGTCTTTGGCACCGAATGCATGGGATACCATGACACCGAATCCCTGAGCAATTCCGTTGGCGAAACCGAGAACCAGAAACATCAGGCAGCCCGTAGAACCAACGGCGGCCAGTGCATCCTCCCCAAGATACTGGCCTACGATCACGGTGTCTACCATGTTGTAGAACTGCTGGAACAGATTTCCAAGCAGAACCGGAAGGGAAAAAAGAAGAATGATCTTCATTGGATTTCCGATCGTCATGTCTTTTCTCATAGTAAAATCTCCTTTACCTCTTATTCATTTGTAATTGTAGTCAAAGAAAGAGACTAACAGTAAGGATAGTCTCTTTTCGTGCGGGCAACAGGACTTGAACCTGCACGGTCTCCCACTAGAACCTAAATCTAGCGCGTCTGCCAATTCCGCCATGCCCGCAAGTTTATGTAGTTTTTGTATCTTTTATTATAGAAGATACTTTACTAACTATAACGACATTGTGTGCAGATGTCAATTACTTTTTGCTTAAAAAAATGACAAAATTATGGGAAAACTACTTGACGAATAGAAAAAAATATTGTATTGTATATTACGTGTTTTGCACAAGGGCTTATAGCTCAGCCGGTTAGAGCGCACGCCTGATAAGCGTGAGGTCGGTGGTTCGAGTCCACTTAAGCCCATATCCTACAGGATGTCTGGGATGACCGGACATCTTTTTTGTTTTATTGACAAGAAGAAAATATTATAAATAGGGGTTACAGTTCACAGATTGCCCTGCAAACCGTAACAAATAAGGTACAAAGCATACAATACCCATTTTTTGTATATTGACAAAATATTTTATGAAGGTATAATACAAATTATCATTTGTATGATCCATTGAGGTAAATTGGTACGCAAATAATGTCAAAGGGGGCATGTTTACGTGCTTTTTTTTTGGAACACTTTAACGTGCTACAGAGCTAATGAGGCAATGAGATAATACGATGAAATTACTAAATACTCAATAAGAGGTAGGAGAGAAGAACATGAGTAAATATCTAGTAAAACGTGTATTGTTAGCGATATTATCAATACTCATTGTAAGTGCCATTACGTTTTTCGTAATGAACCTGATTCCTGGTGGACCGTTTAATAAGGAGAAAGCGACCAGCAAGGAAGCACAGCAGGTATTGGAGGAAAGGTACAATCTGGACAAGCCGGTTCCGGAACAGTATGTATTGTATATGAACAATCTGCTGCATGGCGACTGGGGAGTTTCACTTCACAGTGGAAGAAATATCGGAACAGAGATTTCCAGAAAGTTTGCAGTATCTGCAAAATTAGGTGGAGTTGCGGCAATTGTTGCCATTATCATCGGTGTGATACTGGGCAGTATCGCAGCACTTACAAGAAATAAACTGCCGGATCGTCTGATCGTATTTTTCACGACACTGGGTACGGCAATGCCGTCTTTTGTACTGGCAACGCTGCTTTTACTTGTATTTTGTTTAAAACTCGGATGGATTCCGGTATGGTCTTCGAGCAATCCGAATTATCTGCTCCCAATCATTGCACTGGCGGCATATCCGATGGCATATATTACGCGTCTGACAAAGACAAGTATGCTGGATGCGCTAAATCAGGATTATATCCGTACTGCAAGGGCAAAGGGTGTGCATCGGCTCAAAGTTATTTTTAAGCATGCGCTGAAAAATGCCCTGATTCCGGTTGTAACATATGTTGGTCCTATGGTTGCCTATATTCTGACAGGTTCCATGGTTGTGGAGAACATATTTACCATTGGTGGTCTTGGAACCGAATTCGTAACAAGCATTGTCAACCGTGATTACACGATGATTATGGCAATCACGATTTTCCTTGCGGTTCTGATGGTAGTTGCAAATCTTCTTACAGATATTGCATATAAACTGATTGATCCAAGAATCACATTTGAATAATGATGGAGGAAGGAACTTAGAATAATGCAGGGAAATGAAGAATTAAAAAAGCGGCAGATACTGTCCGCACAGATTGATTTAAGTAAATTTAATAAGGGCGATTTTATAAAGGCAACGGAAGAAGAGAAGAAGCAGCAGGATGTCATGGGCGAGTCAACGACATTTTTTAAAGATGGCATGAAACGTCTGAAAAAGAATCCGCTGGCAATGGGAAGTATTGTGATTCTGGTTCTGATTCTGGCACTGATCATTATTGCACCGTTTTTTGTACCATACAGCTATTCGGATATCATTACAGTGGACGGCAAGCGTGACAAGACCGCAGCCAATATGGCACCGTTTGAGTACTCGAAATTAGAGCAGCAGTACATGGATCGTACCGGTGAGAAACTGTTTCCGCATATTTTTGGAACCGATAACTTAAGCCGTGATTACTTTATCCGTGTTATTTACGGTACGAGAGTCAGCCTTTCGGTTGGTGTGATCGCTGCAATCATGGTACTTATCATTGGACTGGTTTATGGTTCGGTTGCGGGATATTTTGGTGGAAAAGTGGATCTGATCATGATGCGTATCGTGGATATTGTGTATTCCTTGCCGGATATGCTCATTATCATTCTGCTTTCGGTTGTGTTTCAGGAACGGTTAAAGCCACTGATTGAGGGAACCATGTTTGAAAAACTCGGAACCAATATGATCTCCATGTTTATTGTGTTTGGATTGCTTTACTGGGTAAGTATGGCGCGTCTGATCCGTGGACAGATTCTTACAATTAAAAACAATGAATATGTACTGGCAGCACGCTGTATCGGTACCAGAAACAGCCGCATCCTGACCCGTCATATTCTGCCAAACTGTTTATCTGTTATCATTATCACGACCGCATTGCAGGTGCCGAGTGCCATCTTTACCGAGAGCTACTTAAGTTTCCTTGGCCTTGGGGTAAGTGCACCGCTGACTTCCCTGGGAAGTCTGGCAAACGATGCGCGTTCAGCAATGCAGTCGTATCCGTACCGTCTGGTAATTCCGGCAGTGCTGATCTGTCTGATCGTACTTGCGCTGAACCTTCTGGGCGATGGATTGAGAGATGCATTTGATTCAAAACTGAATTAAGGAGATAAGCAAATGAGTGAAGAAAATAAATATATATTACAGGTAAAAGATCTTCATACCAGCTTTGCTACGGATGCTGGGGAAGTTCGTGCGGTAAATGGTGTCTCCTTTAATCTGGAACCGGGAAAGACACTGGGAATTGTAGGAGAGTCCGGTTCCGGTAAATCCGTTACTTCTTATTCGATCATGCAGATTCTTGCGGAAACCGGAAAAATTACCGGAGGAGAGGTACTTTATCACGGCGAGGATATTTCCAAGTGGAACGAAAAGCAGATGCAGAAGTTCCGAGGGGAAAAGTGCTCGATCATTTTCCAGGATCCGATGACAAGCCTGAATCCGGTATTTACGATTGGAAATCAGTTGATGGAGGCAATTCTGCTCCACACAGACAAGGATAAAAAACAGGCGCGTGAGCGCGCCATTGAAATGTTAACACTGGTTGGTGTCAATGAGCCGGAAAGTCGTCTGAAACAGTATCCGCATGAGTTATCCGGTGGTATGCGCCAGCGTGTGATGATTGCCATGGCACTGGTCTGTGAACCGGATATTCTGATCGCAGACGAGCCGACCACGGCACTTGATGTGACCATTCAGGCACAGATCCTTGAACTGATGCAGGATCTGCAGAAGAAGCTTGGTATGGCGATCATCATGGTAACCCATGATCTGGGTGTTATTGCAAGTATGTGTGATGAGATTATTGTCATGTACGGTGGCCGTGTCTGTGAGCGGGGCACAGCGGATGCCATTTTCTATCATCCGGCGCATGAGTACACCAAAGGACTGCTCCGCTCCATCCCAAAGGCAGACAATATGAACGAAAAACTCATCCCAATCGGCGGAACTCCGATCAACCTGCTCCAGATGCCGGAGGGCTGTGCGTTTTGTCCGCGTTGTGAGTCGGCAATGAAGATCTGTTTAAAACAGCAGCCGGCGGAGTTTCGTGTGGGCGAAGACCATCTGGCGAGCTGCTGGATGAATGTAAAAGAAATCTATGAAGCACAGGAGGGCGGCAGCAATGAGCAGTGAAAAGAAAAACAATGATTATCTGCTGGAAGTAGAACATTTGAAGCAGTATTTTCCGGTGCATCAGGGTTTTAGCACCACTCCGCTGAAAGCAGTGGACGATATTTCCTTTGCCATCCGCCCGGGAGAAACACTTGGTCTGGTTGGCGAGTCCGGTTGTGGAAAGACAACGGTAGGGCGGACACTGCTTCGGTTGTACCAGCCAACGGCAGGTAAGATTACGTTTGACGGAAAAGTTCTTTTTGACAGTGGGGAACAGTACGATGAAAACGGAAAAGTGATCGTGGATACGAACGGGAAACCGGTCATGGGCAAAAAAGTGGATGTCAATATGATGCCATACCGCAAGGAAATGCAGATGGTATTTCAGGATCCGTATTCCTCATTAAATCCCCGTATGACGGTGGAAGATATTATCGGGGAACCTTTAGATGTGCATAAACTCTACAGAAATAAAAAAGAGCGCCGTGAAAAGATTCTCGATCTGATGGAACTGGTCGGTCTGAATGCAGAGCATGCCATGCGTTATGCGCATGAGTTTTCCGGTGGACAGCGCCAGCGTATCGGAATTGCCCGTGCACTTGCGGTAAATCCGAAATTTATTGTCTGTGATGAGGCGGTATCTGCACTGGATGTTTCCATTCAGGCGCAGGTTGTCAATATGTTTGAGGAATTACAGGAAAAACTTGGAGTTGCCTATCTGTTTATCGCACATGATCTGCTGGTTGTACATCATATTTCCGACCGGATTGCAGTTATGTATCTGGGAAAGATGATGGAAATTGCGGATGCAGATGAGTTAAATGCAAATCCGATACATCCATATACACTGAGTCTGCTGTCCGCAGTTCCGATTCCGGATCCGGAGACAGCAAGAAAAAGTCATAGAATCGTGTTGGAGGGGGATGTTCCGAGTCCGCTGAAAATGCCAACCGGATGTCCATTCCGTACAAGATGTAAGTATGCAACGGAAAAATGCGGTCAGGAGATGCCGCAGCTGACCGACAGGGGGAATGGTCATATGGTTGCATGTTGGAATAAATAAGGTTTTTTCCCGCAAGGGTGAAACATATAAATAATTTTCAGGAGGAACAATTATGAAGAAGAAACTTGTATCAATCATGCTGGTTGCTGCAATGGCTCTTAGCGTAGTTGCATGTGGTTCATCAAAAGGAAACTCTGCAAAGACGGACGGAACCGAAGCAATGGCTTCCAGTGTAAGTAAAACACCGGACAACCAGATAAGCATTAACCTTGCTTCCGAGCCACAATCCATCGATCCGGCACTGAACTCTGCCGTAGATGGTGGATGTATGATCGTGAATTCTTTCGCGGGTCTTTATACCTACGACAAGGACGGCAAGCTGATTCCGCAGCTGGCATCTGATATGCCGGAAGTATCCGATGATGAAACTGTTTATACGGTAAAGATGATAAAATCCCAGTGGAGCAACGGGGAAGAGGTAACAGCAAACGACTTCGTATACAGCTGGAACCGTGCTGCGGATGAAAAAACAGCAGCTGATTATGCGTATCTGTTTGATATTATTGCAAGAAATGATGACGGCTCACTTGCTGTAGAGGCAACTGATGATTATACGTTAAAAATTACACTGACCAATCCATGCCCGTATTTCAATGACCTGATGGCATTTCCTACTTATTTCCCGGTATACCAGAAGGATGTGGAAAAAGCGGATCCTGATGGAAAAAATCCGGGTAAGTGGTGTCAGGAGGCTGGCTTTGTATCAAACGGTGCTTATACATTAAAATCATGGAAGCACAACGAGAGCATGGTTTATGTAAAGAACCCGAAGTATTACGATGCAGACAATGTAACTATGGATGAGATCCACATTATGCTGAGTGCAGATGATACTGCAACCTATGCAGCATACAATAGTGGAGACCTTGACTTTGTAGATACCGTTCCAAACGATGAGATTTCAACATTAAATGGAAAGAACTCTGATTTCCATATCATTCCAAACCTTGGAACTTATTATGTTGGTTTTAACGTAAACGACCCGATTTTTGACGGAAAGACCGTAGAGCAGGCAGCATCTATGCGTAAAGCAATGAACCTGCTGATTGATCGTGAGTTTATCGTGGAGAATGTAGGACAGACCGGACAGATTGCCGCAGATTCTTTCGTACCGGCAGGTATGTCAGACGGTAACGGCGGAGTATTCAAGACCGATGATACAAGCTACTATGATGCAGACAAGACAGGTGCAGACCAGATAGAGGAAGCAAAGAAGCTGCTGGAAAGTGCCGGTTATACATTTACGGATAACGGAGATGGTTCATACAAGTGTGATCCGGCAATTTCCATGACGTTCCTGACCAACGATGACAGTACGCATATTGCAGTTGGGGAGTCCCTGCAGCAGGATTTCGCACTGCTGGGGATCAATATGGAGATTAAGTCGGAAGACTGGAATGTATTTATTGAAGACCGTAAGTCCGGCAACTTTACCATCGCCCGCGAGGGATGGCTGGCAGATTACAACGACCCGATCAATATGTTAGAACTCTTTACAACGGATTCCGGTAACAACGATATGCAGCTTGGAAAGGGAGACAAGCCTTCCGATTCTGCACCGGACTGGACAGATTATAATAAGCTGATCAAAGAGATCCGTACAACTGCTGATTTCTCCAAACGTGTGGATCTGATGCATCAGGCAGAGGATATGCTGATGGATACCGGTGCAGTAATGCCGATTTACTACTACAATGATATTTATATGTTAAAGTCAAATATCAAGGGCATTTACTCTACCATCTATGGTATGAAGTACTTTATGTATGCAACAAAAGACAAATAAAATCATCCGGATACAACCGCGATGAGAAACATGAAAACTCCGGGAAAGGCTCCCGGAGTTTTTGTGTTTTGTTAATACAGATTTTTTTTCTCGTGTGACCATTTTTCCGGATGATCCTCATACTGTGCGTTAATCCAGTCAACGACCTGCTGCTTGCCTTCGTTTGTAAAGGGCGCAGTAAAATCCGTTTTGAGGGAATCATCCGTCAGGGAAAAGATAAGAGGACCGGGCCAGACCCATGCATGAAAAAAGGCGTCCCCTTCCTCGGGGGCTTCCCGTCTGATCAGAAAACGCATGCCGTTGATCCAGCCGGTATAGCTCGTTTTTTTGTAATAATTTAAGTTTAATACTTCGTCAGAGGTTAACATAGTATCTCCCAGTTTCATTATTTTGTAATAATTGTAACACATTTCCATTAATTTTGGTATAATGTCTGTTAGAGTGTTTGAACGAAGGTGAAAAAATATGTTTGGGAGAAATGATTTTGTTGAAAATGTAAAATCTGCACTGGCAGCAGTGGATTGTGATATGGGGGCATTTCGCAGTTGGCAGAAAATGTATGACAAACTGAAAAAGAAAAAAAGTGAGCAGGAGGATCGCTACCGGCGATGCAGAGAGCAGACAAAGCGTGTGCAGGAAGATGCACAGCTGATGGAACATATGCTTACCACTGCGCAATCGGTAGACGGAAAGGAATTCGGCAGACTTTTAAAAGATCTTCGTCAGATGCAGAACAGTTTTGATCATGAATTTCTGGTCAGCAAAGAAGATCAGGAGTTTCATTCCACGTACGATACGATTCTGCGGCTGGGAACGAAAGCGTTGAATGCCCCGGATCAGAAACTTCTGCTGCAGAGTGAAATTGAAAATCTGCTCGCGCTTCTTAAGGAAAATCTGGAAAAAGAGGAACCGGAGATTGCGGCACTTACATTTTATTATCAGTTTGGATCGGATCAGGAACTCGCGCAGCTGCCGCCGGCAGAGAAGCTGTCGAAGATTACATATTTATATGAATGTGAGTTCCGGCAGCCTATCCTGCGGCTTTTGGAATCTGGTATTTCCAGTGCCAGGCAGCAGAAACGTACATATGAAACTGCAACAGACCGTGGCAGCAGGAAAAAATATGAAACGCTGCAGGTCTTTTTGGACGGGCAGCCCGAACATATTTTAGAACAAATGATGGAAGAATAAGAAGACAGGAGGATTCCTATGGAACGCAGACCGTTGCCGGGAGAAAAATACCGGCACTTTAAAAATAAACTATATCAGGTGATTACCATTGCAAAACATTCCGAAACGGGAGAGGAACTGGTGATTTATCAGGCGTTATATGGAAGTTTTGGCGTGTATGCAAGACCGCTTTCCATGTTTGTGAGTGAAGTGGATCATGTCAGGTATCCGGATGTACATCAGAAATACCGGTTTGAGCGTGTGGATGAGTCGATGGAAGAAACCGGGAAAAACGCAGAACCAAAGGCAGAGACGGCGCAGCCTGTTATGCAGAAAGCAACAGCGGAAAATGCCGTGACGCCGGATCAGACACAACCGGAGGTGGAACCGAAACTCATGGAGTTTCTGGAGTCAGACAGTTTTGATGAAAAATATAATATTCTGACGTCCATGAGGGATGTTATTACAGACAGTATGATCGATACGATGGCGGTTGTGATGGATACGGTGATTCCGGAGGGAGATCTGGATAAGAGATATGATGATTTAAGGTATGTGATCCGGACCAGACAACAGTATGAATTTGCCAACCGGCTGCGTTGATTAACGCAGTCCGTGCCGGCTTAAATAGCTGTTGTGATATTTTCCGGAATTTGTCACGTCTTCTCCAAACCAGTCCGGGGCGGTGAACTTATCAGCTTCTTCGACCGAATCAAATTCCACTTCCACCAGAGTCAGCGGAGCGAGGTCTTTTTCAAAGATATCGAGTTCTGCGGTCAGATGCTCGTTTAAAGGAATCAGATAGCGGGTTTTGGCAATTAAAAGCCCGTCAATTTTCGGAAGCAGGTGCCCGTAGGACTCTTTGGTGAGAGGAAGATTGTATTCTTCCCGCACCATAAGCCCATCGCCCTTGTAGGTGAGATAATAATCGTTGTTGGAGCGGCGGATGCGTACGACCGGTTCAGTGCACAGGTAACCCTGTGCTATTTTTTTACTTTCATACTGATCCAGATGATCCGGTAATGTTTTTACAAGATATTTTCGTTCGATTTCCATATGATTTTCCTTTATTTAAAATAAGTCAGCAGTTTCTGTACGGCAATGCTCTGCGGTTTTCCACTGTCTTCCACAATGGTGATCTGGCGCTCCGGAATTTCTTCTTCGAGTTCGATCTCGAAAACCTCTTTGTGCTCAATGGCCGGTCTTGCAATGCCTTCCGGACAGAATCCGATGCCAAGATTACAGCGGACCATCGGAAGAATCTGGTCTGTGGTAGCAACTTCCATATCCGGAGAAAACCGAAGGTGGTTTTCGTAGAAAAACCGGACATACAGATCATTGGTTCCGGTGCCGGCAGAAAGGGAAACAAAGGAAAAATCCGCAAGTTCCTTTAAACTGCGTTTGCGGCTTGCAGTTGTTTTATAGGCACTTCCTCCGATCAGAATGTCGTGATAGCTGCGAAGTGCGGTTTTTCGCAGAGGCTTTCGGATTTCCAAAGGAGAGGTGACCATGGCGATATCAACAAGTCCTTTTTCTAAGGCATCAATGGCCTGCGGGGTGGAATGATTGGAAATTTTCAGACGGACATGTGGATAATCTTTATGAAATTCCTGCAGTTTGTCTAAAAGGTACAGACGCATGGCGGTTTCGCTGATGCCGATATTGATCTGCCCGCTTTCGAGGCTCTTGTTTTTGATAATTTCTTTTTCTCCATAGGTGAGCTGTTCAATTGCAATGGCAACGTGGCGGAACAGGTGCTCGCCCTCGGTTGTCAGCTGAATCCCTTTGTGAGAACGGATCAGCAGTTTGCAGTCAAGCTCATTTTCCAGAATATTCATACAGCGGGTGATGTTGGGCTGGTTACTTCCGAGCATTTCTGCCGCGTTGGAAAAGCTTTTATAACGGGCAACATAATAGAAAATGCGGTAATAATCTAAAGTCATGATATTCCCTCCTCATAAACTATCGAAAGTATAATACAAAAATGGCAGGTGAGTCAAATGGAAATCCTCCGATTGTGTGCTTGTCGTTTTTGTAAGAAATTGCTACAATAGATCATAGCAATTACCGAAAAGGAGAATGATAAATATGAGCAGACTTGGAATTTTTATTGCAGACGGATGTGAAGAAGTAGAAGCACTGACGGTTGTGGATATTGTGCGCCGTGCAAAACTTGAAATTGACATGATTTCCATCAACGGAACAAAGCAGGTGACCAGTTCCCGCAATGTGACATTTATGACAGATACGATAAAAGAGGAGGCTGACTTTTCCGCTTATGACGGGATCATTCTGCCGGGTGGTATGCCGGGAACGGTTCATCTGGGAGAAGATGATACGGTCAGTCAGGTGATCCGTGAGTTTGCAAAAGAAGGAAAACTTGTTGCGGCAATCTGCGCAGCACCGAGTGTGCTGGGACAGGCCGGAATTTTAAATGGGAAGAAAGCTGCGTGTCATCCGGGATTTGAAGAAAAACTGACCGGAGCAGAAGTATTCTTTTCCCCGGTAGTATGTGATGGAAATGTGATTACAAGCCGCGGCATGGGAACTGCCGTACCGTTTGGTCTTGCAGTTGCCCGTTATTTTACCGATGATGCAACCATAGAACATGTAAAAGCCGGACTTGTATACGCATAAACAGGTTCCAGAAATTGTCAGCTTTTTGTTCTCATAATTCCTCTGGTTCTGGTCACACTATACTCAGGCACATGAGAACAGCAAGTTGACCCCAAAAGCCGACCTGCCTTCTTGTGTGCAGGCCGGCTTTTTTATGCAGGCATATAAAATACAGGAGGTGAAGAACTATGGCAGGTAACAACAATTCATCAAGCGGTACAAACCGTATGGCAGTACCGGAGGCAAAGGACGCAATGAAACGTTTTAAGGAAGAGGTTGCAAGCGAGCTTGGAGTACCTTTAAAAGATGGATACAATGGGGATCTGACTTCCAAACAGGCAGGTTCTATTGGTGGAGAAATGGTCAAGAAGATGATCATGAAGCAGGAAGAACAGATGAAATAAGGACTTTCTGCCGGAAAACAAAACAGCGTATGGCTTTTGACAGGCCATACGCTGTTTTTATTATAGGAAATAAAAAAACACTTGGCAAATATGTATTTCGTATGCTATAATGCTTAAATGACTGTGGTGGTCGTAGTATGCCTGTTTGTACCATCACGGAAAAATAGATCGTACATGGAATTGATATATATAAGGAGGAAACAATTAAGATGAGTGTACAGGTTGAAAATTTAGAGAAGAATATGGCGAAACTTACCATCGAGGTTTCAGCAGAGGATCTGGAGAAAGCACTTGAGTCAGCTTACCAGAAGCAGAAGAAGCAGATCAGTGTTCCGGGATTCCGTAAAGGAAAAGTTCCGAGAGCCATGATCGAGAAGATGTATGGAGTTGACGTATTCTATGAGGATGCAGCAAACGCTCTGATGCAGCAGAATTATGCAGCAGCTGTTGACGAAAGCGGAATTGATATTGTGTCACGTCCGACCGTTGACGTTGTACAGATTGAAAAGGGCAAGCCTTTTATTTTCACAGCTGAAGTTGCTGTAAAGCCTGAAGTTACACTTGGCAAATACATGGGAGTGACCGTTACAAAGATCGATACTTCTGTATCCGATGAAGAAGTAGACGAAGCTCTGGAAAAAGAACGCAATAACAATGCAAGAACCATCAATGTAACAGACAGACCAGTTGCACAGGGAGATACCGCTGTGATCGATTTTGAAGGATTTGTAGACGGTGTTGCATTTGAGGGCGGTAAGGGAGAAAATCATTCATTAGAGATCGGTTCCCACACCTTTATTGATACATTTGAGGATCAGCTGGTTGGAAAGAATGTTGGCGATGAAGTAGATGTAAATGTTACTTTCCCGGAGCAGTATCAGGCTGCTGATCTGGCAGGAAAGCCGGCTACATTCAAGGTTAAGATCAACGAGATCAAAGCAAAGGAACTTCCGGAGCTTGATGATGAGTTCGCAAAGGATGTATCTGAGTTTGATACATTAGCTGAGTACAAGGAAAGCTTAAAGAAAGACTTGGAGAAGAAGAAACAGGATGAAGCAAAGCGTACAAAAGAAGACGAAGCCATCCAGAAGATCATTGACAAGTCAAAGATGGAGATTCCGGAGGCAATGATCGATACACAGTGTGAGACAATGATCGAGGAATTCGCTCAGAGAATCGCACAGAGCGGTCTTTCCATGGATCAGTACTTACAGTTCTCCGGTCTTACCGTAGACGGATTAAAGGAGCAGGTTCGTCCGGAAGCTCTTACCCGTATCCAGAGCAGTCTCGTATTAGAGCAGATCGCTAAGGAAGAAAACATCGAAGTATCTGATGCAGATGTAGATGCAGAGATCGAGAAGATGGCAAAGAATTACGGTATGGAAGCTGATAAGCTCAAAGAGTACATGGGCGAAGGCGAGAAAGAATCCATGAAGAGAGAACTTGCCATCACAAAGGCAGTTGAACTGATCATGGACAACATCAAAGAAAGAGCAAAGGCTAAGACAAAGAAAGAAAAAGAAGCTGAGGCAGAAGCAGAGGCTTAATATTGAAAACTACGACAGAGAAGGACTGGTCTGGGAGAATACCAGACCGGTCTTTTGTTCATTGAGGTGCATCGCAGGATGCATGTAATAAATACAGGAGGCGATTTTTCTATGAGTTTAGTACCTTATGTCATTGAACAGACCAGCAGGGGCGAGAGAAATTATGATATTTATTCCCGTCTGTTAAAAGACAGAATTATCTTTTTAGGGGAAGAAGTAAATGAGACAACCGCAAGTCTTGTTGTTGCACAGCTTCTGTTTCTGGAATCGGAAGATCCGAACAAGGATATTCAGTTATATATCAATTCTCCGGGTGGAATGGTTACTGCCGGTATGGCAATTTATGACACCATGCAGTATATCAAATGTGATGTATCAACCATCTGTATCGGACTGGCAGCCAGCATGGGTGCGTTTCTTCTGGCTGGTGGTACAAAGGGAAAACGTTTTGCACTCCCTAATTCAGAAATCATGATTCATCAGCCTTCCGGTGGTGCAAAAGGACAGGCAACAGAGATTCAGATTGCGGCAGAGAATATTTTAAAGACAAAGAAACGTTTGAATGAAATTCTTGCTGCAAACACCGGTAAGCCATATGAGACAATTGCAGCAGATACGGAACGTGACAATTATATGTCCGCGCAGGAAGCTGCAGATTACGGCTTGATCGATGGAGTGATCACGAATAGATAGTTATGTGGAAACCTCCGGTCATTGCCGGAGGTATTTTTCATTTATAGGAGTAAATAAATTATGGCAGGAAAGAATGATGGCAAAATCCGCTGCTCTTTTTGCGGAAAAACACAGGATCAGGTCGGAAGAATGATTTCAGGTCCAAATGGTGCATTTATCTGTGATGAGTGTGTAGATATCTGCGCAGAGATCATTGAGGAAGAGAATCTGGAAGAAAAAGCTCCGGCTTCTGCAAAGGAAGAAATCAATCTGATTAAACCGGAAGAAATGAAGGCGTTTCTGGACGATTATGTAATCGGGCAGGATCAGGCAAAAAAGGTACTTTCGGTTGCGGTATACAATCATTATAAGAGAGTGCTTGCAGATCAGGAAAATGATGTGGAACTTCAGAAAAGCAATATTCTGATGCTGGGACCGACCGGTTCCGGAAAGACGCTTCTGGCGCAGACACTTGCCCGTGTACTTAATGTACCGTTTGCAATTGCAGATGCCACGACACTGACAGAGGCCGGTTATGTGGGAGAGGATGTAGAGAACATTCTTTTGAAGCTGATTCAGGCTGCAGATTATGATGTGGAGCGTGCACAGCACGGCATTATCTATATTGACGAGATCGATAAGATCACAAAGAAATCGGAGAATGTATCCATCACGAGAGACGTATCCGGAGAGGGTGTTCAGCAGGCATTACTTAAGATTCTGGAAGGAACGGTTGCATCGGTTCCGCCACAGGGAGGACGTAAACATCCGCAGCAGGAACTGATTCCGATTGATACGACAAATATTCTGTTTATTTGCGGCGGAGCATTTGATGGTCTGGAGAAAATTGTAGAGGCACGTATGGACGCTTCTGCGATCGGATTTAATGCAGAGGTGAAGTCAAAGTCTGACATCAATGTGGGGGATGCATTTAAGCGTGCACTGCCACAGGATTTTGTGAAGTTTGGACTGATTCCGGAGTTTATCGGACGTGTGCCGATTACCGTATCTTTAGATTCGCTGGATCGCGACGCATTGATCCGTATTTTAAAAGAGCCAAAGAATTCTCTGATCAAACAGTATACCAGACTTCTGGAACTGGATGGGGTAGGACTGGAATTTGAGGACAGCGCAATTGAAGCAATTGCAGATAAGGCATTAGAGCGCAAAACCGGAGCACGTGGACTGCGTGCCATCATGGAAGCGGTAATGCTGGATCTGATGTATCGTGTCCCATCGGATGATTCCATCAGCAAGTGTGTGGTAGATAAAAAGATGGTGGAAAACAATCTTGCTTTAGATGGAGAAGAGATTCTTGGAATTGAGCAGGACCCGAAGAAAGAAGTAAAAGAAGAACTTGCTTCATAAAAAGACCGGATGCGTCTGGAAATATAGGAGCAGATACAAGTGGAAGATAAAATATTGACAATTCCGGCAGTGGCACTGCGGGGAATGACGATTTTGCCGGGCATGGTGGCTCATTTTGATATCAGCAGGGACAAATCCCTGCGTGCTGTCGAGGAAGCCATGAAAGGAGACCAGAAGCTTTTTATCGTCACACAAAAAGATACAGAGAAAGAAGATCCTCAGGGAGAAGATCTGTATGAAGTGGGGCTTCTGGCTGTGGTTCGTCAGGTCGTAAAATTACAGAAAAATATTATGCGTGTACTGATCGAAGGAATCGGGCGCGCAGAGATATATGAATATACACAGACAGCCGATTATATGCAAGCGCGTGTGATCGTGTATGATCAGGAAGACGATGAACAGCTTCCGGAGCAGGCAAAGTCTGCAATGCTTTTGAGTGTGCAGGAAACGTTTGCAAAATATGCAAGAGTACATGGCAAAATCGGGCAGGATGTGATGCGCCAGGTTCAGGAAGAGACGGATCTTTTAAAACTTCTTGATTATGTGGGAAACAGCCTTGTAATCAGTTATAAAAAGAAACAGAAACTGTTAGAGGCTGTCACGCTGACAGCACGTTATGAGGCGGTGCTTTCTTCTTTGCTGCAGGAGACAGAGATTCTGGCTTTAAAGCGTGATTTCCAGAAAAAAGTGCAGGAACATGTGGATAAAAACCAGAAAGATTACCTGCTTCGGGAGCAGATGCAGGTAATCCGGGAAGAGCTGGGAGAATCCAATACAGAAACCGATGCACAGGAGTATGAAAAGAAACTGCAGGAACTTCAGGCTTCCGGGGAAGTGAAAGCAAGAATTCATAAGGAGATTGAGCGTTTTCAGGGAATTTCAGGAAATTCATCCGAGAGTACGGTAAGCCGTGGTTATATCGAAACCTTACTGGAACTTCCGTGGGATGCAGTATCGGAGGATAACAAAGACTTAAAGCATGCGCAGAAGATCCTGGATGAGGATCATTACGGTCTCGAAAAGGTAAAGGAACGTATTCTGGAATTTCTTGCAGTCCGTAATCTGACCGGAAAGGGAGAGAGCCCGATTATTTGTCTGGTGGGGCCTCCGGGAACTGGAAAAACTAGCATTGCGCGTTCGATTGCCCGTGCGCTGGATAAAAAATATGTTCGTATTTCACTCGGAGGTGTGCGGGATGAAGCGGAGATTCGCGGACACCGCAGAACCTATGTGGGAGCAATGCCGGGAAGAATCGTCAATGGACTGCGGATGGCGGGAGTCAAAAATCCACTGATGCTGCTGGATGAAATTGACAAGATGAGCAGCGATTATAAGGGAGATACAGCTTCTGCCATGCTGGAAGTGCTTGACTCGGAACAGAATCATAAATTCCGGGATCACTATGTAGAGCTTCCGGTGGATCTGTCCGAGGTACTGTTTATTGCAAGTGCCAATTCCATGCAGGATATTCCGGGACCGCTTCTGGATCGTATGGAAATTATAGAGGTTAGCAGTTATACGGAAAACGAAAAGTTCCATATTGCAAAGGATCATCTGCTGGCGAAACAGTTTGAAAAAAACGGAGTTGCAGATGGCAAACTAAAGATTACGGACAAAGCGCTGCGAATGGTGATTTCTTCTTATACCAGAGAAGCAGGTGTACGTTCTCTCGAACGGCAGATCGGAGAAATCTGCCGCAAAGCAGCCCGCAGAATCTACGAGGGCGATGAGAAAATGATTCGTGTAACCGGCACAAATCTGGAAGATTTTCTCGGAAAACCGAAATATCGTCCGGAGAAGAAAAACAAAAAGAATGAAGTAGGCATTGTGCGCGGTCTGGCATGGACCAGTGTGGGTGGTGTAACTTTAGAGATTGAGGTGAATCTGATGCCGGGCAAGGGCAGTGTGGTGTTGACGGGAAAACTCGGAGACGTCATGAAAGAGTCTGCACAGACCGGAATCAGTTATATTCGGTCCATCAGTGAAGATTACCATATTGATCCGGAATTTTTCCAGAAACATGACATCCATATCCATGTTCCGGAAGGTGCGGTTCCAAAAGACGGACCGTCTGCCGGAATTACCATGGCAACCGCAATTCTTTCTGCGGTCACCGGGAAGCCGGTACGGGCAGATGTTGCCATGACAGGGGAAATTACACTGCGCGGACGTGTACTTCCGATTGGCGGATTAAAAGAGAAATTGCTTGCGGCAAAGAATGCCGGAATGAAGACGGTCTGTATTCCAAAAGAGAATGAACAGGATCTTGCCGAAATTTCGGAAGAGATCGTTGGAGATATGGAGATCATACCGGTAGAACATATGGATCAGGTAATTAAGGCTGCATTTGTATAATGCAGCCCAAATTCTTTTTGCAGGAGAATAAATATGATTATCAAAAATGTGAATTTGGAGACAGTTTGTGGAATTACAAGTGCGATTCCGGACAACCTATTGGATGAAGTGGCTTTTGCCGGAAAATCCAATGTGGGAAAGTCATCGCTGATCAATGCGCTGATGAACCGGAAATCGCTTGCGCGTACTTCTTCCCAGCCGGGAAAAACGCAGACCATAAATTTTTACAATGTCAATGAGGCAATGTATCTGGTGGACTTGCCGGGATACGGATACGCAAATGCAAATATTGAGATTAAGGCGAAATGGGGACAGATGATCGAAAATTATCTGCATACATCCAAACGGCTGAAAGCAGTTTTTCTTCTGATTGATATCCGTCATGAACCGTCGGAAAATGATCAGATGATGTATGAGTGGATGGTTCATCAGGGATTTGCGCCAATCATCATTGCAACAAAATCGGACAAATTAAAAAAGATGCAAATCCTGCAACATGTGCAAATGATAAAGGATATCCTGCAAGTAGAGCCGGGAACGATCGTCATTCCGTTTTCTGCGGAGTCAAAACAGGGCCGGGAAGAAATCTGGCAGATTGTAGAATCCGTTATTGAACTTCCGCAAGGGTACATCGAGGCGGAAAATGCCAAAAGAGAGGCAAAACAAAAGCAGCCGGCACCGCAGGAACCGAAGAAAAAAGAGCGCTGGAAAAAGACAGACCGCCCGGTAGCCAAAAAGACACTTCGAAAAGAACAGAAAAAGAAAGTGAAAAAAAAGTAGAATGAAGAAAAAGTATTTGTATACTGCAATCATGCTTTTTGCCATTCTGGTGGCAGGAATGGGACTGACCGGATGGTACGTCAGCCAGACACAGGAACAGACGGATGGACAGGAACTGACGGTTGTGACTTCCTTTTATCCAATGTATATTGCGGCTGAGAATGTAATCGGGGATGCAGACGGAGTGCGTCTGGAAAATTTAAGTGAGCCGCAGACCGGCTGCCTGCATGATTTCCAGCTGACACCGGAAGATATGAAGTTACTCAGTACGGCGGATGTGTTTATCATCAATGGTGGTGGAATTGAAAGCTTTATGAAGGAAGTTGCAGAGGCTTACCCGAATCTGAAAATTATAGAAGCCTGTGAGAATATTTCTTTGCTCTCCGGGGAGGAGGACGATACACATCATCATGAGGGGGAAACAGAAGAAGAACATGCCCATGGGGATGTCAATGCCCACGCATGGATGAGCGTTTCTGCTTATGAGACACAGGTACAGACGATTGCCGATGGATTATCTGGAGCAGATCCGGAAAGAAGCAGTGCCTATCAGAATGGGGCAGAGGCATATCTGGAAAAACTGGACGGACTGAAAAAACGTCAGGAGAAATTAAAACAGGAAATTTCCGGTCAGTCGGTGATTCTGTTTCATGAAGCATATGCCTATGTCGCTGAGGACTATGGACTGCAGGTAAACTATCTGTTGGATCTCGATGAGGAACGGCAGGTCAGCGCAGGAGAAGTATCGGATGTGCTTTCTGCTGTCCGCAAGGGGCATGTAAAATACATTCTTGCAGAAGAACTGTATGGAAAGAGTATGGGAGATACGATCCGGAAAGAGTCCGATGCAAAGGTATTATATCTGGACCCGCTGAATCGCGGAACTTACGAAAAAGACAGTTATATTAACGGTATGAAAAAAAACATGGAGATACTTGAGGAGGCATTTTATGCGAAAGATCATTAGTCCGTGTGGATTTCACTGCATCAAGGTGAACCATCTGGGGGTGTGGTTCAGTGAGCAGGAAATCTTAAGAGATGTGAATCTTCATATGCACTGTGGATCGCTGAATGCGATTATCGGAAAAAACGGTGCCGGAAAATCGACATTGATCCGTGCCATGCTGGGGGACATCCCGCATACGGGAGATATTGAGTTTCGGGATACCAAAGACGGACGGATGCAGAATTTAAAAATCGGATATGTCCCGCAATCGATTAACATCGAAAAAAATACACCGGTCAGTGTCTATGACCTGCTGGCAAGCTATGAGTCGAGATATCCGGTGTTTCTGCCGAAAAACCGGAAATTATATGAAAAGATCAAAGCGCATCTGCGCATTTTTGAGGCAGAAGAACTGATCGACAAACAGGTTTGTAATCTGTCCGGAGGACAGCTGCAGAGAGTGCTTCTTGCACTGGCGGTGATGGATGAGCCGAATCTGCTGCTTTTGGATGAGCCGGTATCCGGAATTGACCAGAATGGCATGGAACTTTTTTTTAAAACGATGGATTATCTGAAAAAACATTATGACCTTGCGATTATTCTGATCTCACATGATCTGGATTACGTGGCAAGATATGCGGATCATGTAGTGCTTCTGGACAAGACGGTCCTCAGGCAGGGAACGGTAAAAGAAGTATACGAAAGTTCCGAATTTGAACGGATTTTTTCTGCGGGAAAAGAAGAAACATGGATAAAGGAGGATGAGACAAATGATTGATTGGACCTCCTGGATGGATTATGGTTTTATGAAGATGGCATTGGCCGCAATACTGATCATTACACCACTGTTTGGGCTGATGGGAACCATGATTGTCAATAAAAAAATGGCATATTTTTCGGATGCCCTGGGGCATTCCGCACTGACGGGAATTGCTGTAGGAGTGGTATGCGGAATTCCGGATACGAATATTTCCATGGTGATTTTTGCAGTTGTATTCGCGCTGCTGTTAAACAAAATCGGAAGCAGAAGTACCGTATCAACCGATACGATTATTTCGGTTTTTTCTTCCTGTTCGGTTGCGATTGGTCTGGCAATCCTGTCAAAAGGCGGAAATTTCAGTAAATATTCGAGTCTTTTAGTCGGGGATGTTCTGAGCATTACCAAAAAGGAAATCGGGTATCTTGTTATTATTTTTATCGTTACGATTTTGTTCTGGATCACCTGTTTTAACTGGCTGAATGCCATCTGTATTCACCGGGCACTGGCAAAGAGCAAGCGGATTCCGGTACAACTGATGGATTATGTTTTTGCGGTACTTGTAGCACTGATTGTCATGCTTTCCATCAAGTGGGTAGGTATTCTGATCATCAATGCATTGCTGATCCTTCCGGCGGCATCGAGCAGAAATCTGTCGGTAAATATGCGGGAATACCATGTCTTTTCGATAATTTTTTCCGTTTTCTCCGGCGTCATGGGACTGATTTTGTCTTATTACACGAACGTTGCAACCGGCCCAATGATTGTAATTATCGCATCTGTGATCTATTTTGTGACTTATTTTTTCGGAAGAAAGTGGAAAGAATAACAGGGAGAATAGGATTTGACCGATTGTATTTTTTGTAGTACAATCGGTGTATACAAAATACTGAGGAAATACAAATGGATGAAATAACACTCAAAGCACTTGCAAAAATAAATCTGGGACTGGATGTGGTCCGGCGCAGGGAAGATGGATATCATGAAGTGCGCATGATCATGCAGACCATTCATCTGTACGATCTTCTGGAGATTCAAAAGATCCGGGAGCCGGAGATACAGATTGTTTCCAACCTCTCTTTTTTGCCGGTAAATGAAAATAATCTGGTCTATAAAGCGGCACGGCTGTTACAGGAAGAGTTTGCGCTTACAGATGGAATTTCCGTAAAACTGACAAAGAGAATTCCGGTAGCGGCGGGGATGGCAGGAGGAAGCACGGATGCTGCCGCCATGCTGTATGCGATGAATCAGTTGTATGATCTGGGATTGTCCCGCAGGGAACTGATGAAGAGAGGGGTACAGATCGGGGCAGATGTTCCTTACTGTCTTATGCGTGGAACGGCACTGGCAGAAGGAATCGGGGAAAAACTGACGCAGCTTCCGCCGATGATCAAATGTCCGGTGCTGATTGCAAAACCATCCATTTCTGTATCGACCAAATTTGTATATCAGAACCTGAAGCTGGATGAACAGACGAACCATCCGGATATTGATGCACTGATGAAAGATATCCGGGAGAAAGATTTTGACGGTGTCTGTGCACATATGGGAAATGTACTGGAATCGGTTACGATACCAAACTATCCGGTAATTGCAGAGATCAAACAGCAGATGATGCGTTCGGGTGCCAAAGCTTCCATGATGAGCGGAAGCGGTCCTACCGTATTCGGTCTTTTTGAAGATGGAGAAACGGCAAAGCGTGCGCTGCGGGAAATGAAACGCTCCGGTCTTGCAAAACAGGTATATCTGACCACGATCTACAACAACAGGAGAAAGTAATAATTCACACAAACAGAAATGGAGACGATAACATGACAGATGATCTGACGCTCAATATGGACGCATATCTGCCACTGAGAGATGTTGTATTTAATACGTTAAGAGAGGCAATTTTAAAAGGAGATCTCAAACCGGGAGAGCGGCTTATGGAGTTACAGCTGGCAGCAAAGCTTGGGGTGAGCCGTACACCGATCCGTGAAGCCATCCGTATGCTCGAGCAGGAGGGACTTGCTGTAACCATGCCACGCAAAGGGGCAGAGGTTGCAAAGATGACGCTCAAAGATATGGAAGATGTTCTGGAAATCCGGGAGGCACTGGATGAACTTGCCGTAAAGATTGCATGTGATAAGATTTCGGAGAAAGAGCTGCAAAAACTTTTAGAAGTCAAAGATCAGTTTGAAAACAGTACAAAGACCGGAGATGTGAAAATGATTGCCGAGATGGATGTAAAATTCCACGATGTTATTTTTGAATCAACGGGAAATCCGAAACTCGTGACGTTATTGAACAATCTGCGGGAGCAGATCTACCGATACCGTGTGGAATATATCAAAAATCCGGACAATTATCCGGTATTGATCGCAGAACATAATGCGATTGCGGAGGGCTTGAAAAACAGGGATAAAGAAGCGGCAACGCTTGCCATGCACAAGCATGTAAAAAACCAGGCAGTGGCAGTAAAAAGTGTAATCCAGTGTCAGGATGAAGCAGAAAATGAATAGTTTATGTAACAGATGGAAATAGTAAGGACAGATACCTTTTGGTGTCTGTCTTTTTTTAGGTATACAGGCACCTTATGGGATGAAAAGAGATAGGAATGTAAAAATGGAGCATACAAAAATTTCGACCGATATTGAGCAGAATATAAAACAGTTTCAACAGCTGTTTGCAGACAGTGCAGATATTAAAATGAAGGAAATGCGTCTGGGAAAAGGAAAAAGAAGACGATGTTTTCTGGCATATATTGAGGTGGCAGTCAGCAATATGCTGCTGGAGACAACCGCATTGGGGAGACTGCTGGCGGCATTATCGGAGCTGCCGGACAAAGATTTAAATCAGGTACTCAATGAGAATGCCATGGGGATTTCAGATGTGACCCCATACGATACCATAGAGGATGCAGCACAGGGGATGCTCACAGGGGATGCCATCCTTTTTGTGGATGGATACGGACATGCTTTAAAGATTGCCGACAAAGGATATCCCGGTATGGGGGTGCAGGAGCCGGATTCGGAAAAAGTAATCCGCGGTTCGAAGGAGGGATTTACCGATTCCATCAAAACCAACACGGCACTTATCCGTAAGCGTGTGCGATCAACACGGGTCAAAGTAGAAGAAGTACAGGAGGGGGTGCGTTCGCACACGGCTATTGACCTGGTGTATATGGCAGATCTGAAATATGAATCCGTGCTGCGGCAGATCCGGGAAAAAATTACAGAATATGAGATTGACGGGGTCATGGACAGCGGAATCTTAGAACAGCTGGCGGAAAAGAAATGGTATTCGCCGTTTCCACAGTTTCAGACGACACAGCGCCCGGACCGGGCAGCACTTGCGGTTTTAGAGGGGAGAATCGTATTGTTGTGTGACAATTCCCCGGTCGCACTCATTTTGCCGACAGACCTGAATTCTTTTCTGAAGACGAGTGATGACTATTATAATCGGTTTGGTGTGGCAACGTTTGCACGGATTTTGCGTTACATGGCAGCCTTTTTTTCCATGACACTCCCCGGACTGTATCTGGCGGTGACAAATTTTCACACACAGATTCTGCCGACACCGCTTTTGTTATCCTTCTGGGAGGCACGGATCGGTGTGCCTTTTCCGGCGGCACTTGAGGTCATTCTCATGGAGATTTCATTTGAACTGTTGCGGGAGGCGGGCGTCCGGCTGCCGGGAGCAATGGGAAATACGATTGGCATTGTCGGAGGACTGATTATCGGGCAGGCAGCTGTGGATGCAAACCTTGTCAGTCCGATTGTGGTTATCGTGGTTGCGTTTACCGCGCTGTGTTCTTTTTCCATTCCGAATGAGGAATTCGCTTTTTCGTTCCGGATATTGAAATTTTATGTGATTGTCCTGTCGGCATGGCTGGGATTTTTCGGATTTTTGATTGCACTGCTTACGGTGTTCATCCATCTGTCGCGGCTGGAAAGCTTTGGGATTCCGTATCTCGTGCCGTTTGTGGGGGCAGATGTCAATGATTATCATGATGAACGCGACAGTATCTGGCGTGCACCGCTGAAAAAAATGGTGCGAAGACCCATTTATGCAAAACGCGGGGAGCGGATACGTCTGCGGAAAAAATAGCTGAGTGAACAGTAACGGAGGAACTAAATGTTTTCAAATAATAACCGGATATCAACGCGACAGGTGTTTCGGCTGTTTGTGTTCGATTTTGTAGGGGAAAGTACGCTGATTCTGCCCTCACAGCTGGCTGCATTTGCGGGAAATGACGGTCTGGCATCCATCGTGCTGGGCGGCATCATGGGAAGCCTGTATCTGTGGTATCTTGCATACGTTTTAAAAAAGATGGAAACGGATCTGGTCACTTATATGGAACGGATTCTGCCGACATGGATGAAAAAAATTTTTCTGGTGTTACTGCTGGTCTATTTTACCGGTATGGCAGGATACGGGGCATATATCTTTTCGGACGTGATACAAAAGGGGCTGATTGCAGGGGAGCCGTTTCCCCTGATTCTGATTCTGGTATTGCTGACGGCAGGATATGCCGTGTGTGGCGGGATTGAAAGCCGTGCACGGGTGTATGAGATTTTGTTTGTCGTTTTGTTTGTACTTCTTGCAATAATGCTTTTGATTGCGGCGGGGGATCTGGAGATGGAATATCTGTATGGCTTTTTTCAGGCAGATACCGGGTCGGTGATGAAAGGAAGTCTGGCAGTCTTTTTTTGTCTGATGCCATTGTTTCTGCTTGCATTTTTTCCCTCCTATGTGCAGAAAGCAAAATGGGGGAAGTTGGTGCATGCCGTGCATGCGGCAATGTGGTTTGCCATAGGTGTTCTTGCAGTTTTGTATGTGATCCTGCTGGGCAGTTTTGGAGGCCGTTCCCTAACGACCATGAAATATCCGGCCATTACGCTGATGAGCAGTATCCATCTGAGGGGAAGTTTTTTGAAGCGGCTGGATGCCTTTATGATCGCCATCTGGTTTTTTACGCTGTTTGCACTTGTGACTGTGTTTTTGTTTTATGCACAGGAACTGGTACAGAAACTGCGGAAAAAAGATACGCATAAAAAATGGTATCTCTGTGGGGTGATGGCTGCCGTTTTCGGGGTGGCAGAAATGCTCCATCAAAGCAGCCATGGGGAATGGTTCCGGGATTATCTGCTGTATATCGGAATCCCGTTGTTTTTGTTCCTGCCATTGTTTGTACTTTTGTGGGGAAAGGGGAAAAAACGGCATGAAGGGTAAAATAAAAAAATATGTTGCACTGGTATTGTCTGTGCAGCAGCTGCTTTGCGGATGCAGTGCCACAGAACTCGAAGACCGCTGTTTTCCAATGATGGCGGTTGTGGACGAAAAGGATGGACAGATTTCTTTTGGTTATGGATTTCCCAAGCTGAGCCAGAAGGATAATACAGATCTGGAAGAGGCGCGTGTGAATATCGCGCCTGTCACGGGAAAGACGATGGAAAGCTGTGTGCAGACCTATGATAGCCGGCTGGAAAAACTGGCAGACTGCAATCATATGAAAGTGCTTGTCTTCGGGGAAAATCTGATGGAGGATACCGGACGGTATGCGGATGTTCTTTCTTATCTGAAACAAACCGGACTTTTCCCAAGAAACATCTATGTATGTGTGGCGGAAGATCCATTGGCATTGTTTGAGACAGAAGAAGATCTGCCACAGGATCTGGGAAGTTATCTGGAACAGTATCTGCAGAATCAGGAATCCGCGGGATCAGGAAAACTGTTTAAGCTTGGCAGGCTGCTGGACGAGAAGGAAAACCATATCCTGCAGATTATGCTGCCATATCTGGAAACAGAAGACCATATCATCTTCTGGAAAACCATGTACCGCGTACCGGATGACAGGTTTTTGTATAAACAGGAAAAATAATGGAAATGCTCTTACTATCAGAGGAAAGAGAGTGTGGGAAAATGAAAAAGAAAAAAATCATGTTTATCATTTTATGTATGTTAACGGTTCTTGCTGCGGGAACTGCGCACGCAACAGAAAAGAAAAGGGTGGACCCACTGCAGCCGGCAATTGCAGAAAAAATACTGCGGTTTCATGTACTGGCAAACAGTGATGCCAAGGACGACCAGAATGTGAAACTAAAGGTCCGGGATGCGGTGGGGCATATGCTTGGGCAAAAACTAAAAAAGGTAACAGACCGGGCGCAAACCGAAAAAATTGTGCAGGACCACATGGACGAAATTATAGAAACAGCGGAAAAAACGCTGCACAAAAACGGCTATACATACGGTGCCAGCGCAAGGCTTGCCAATGTGGATTTCCCTGTGAAAACGTATGGGGATTATACGTTTCCTGCAGGCAAATACCGTGCATTGCAGATTACACTGGGAAAAGGAGAAGGACATAACTGGTGGTGTGTGCTGTATCCGAATATGTGTTTTCAGGGATCGGTATATGAGGTTATGGATGAATCTTCCGGTGAGGAGCTGCGTGAAGTTTTGACACAGGAAGAATATGCAGATGTGTTTGATTCTGGAAAAATGCAGATCCGGTGGAAATTCCTTGATTATTTCCGTTAAACTCGTTATGATAATGGGGCACGCCAATGTGCGTTAAGATATCAAGGAAAAGAAGGAAATGACTATGACAAAAGACGTATTATTGTCCATTAAGGGATTGCAGATCGGGGAAAATGAACAGAATGACACGATAGAAGTGATTTCTCCGGGAGATTATTATTTTCGGAATGGCAAGCATTTTTTTATGTATGAGGAAGTCATGGAAGGTCAGAAAGAATCTACCCGAAACATGATTAAGGTCAGGGACAATTATATGGAACTGACGAAAAAGGGTGCCGTCAACGTTCATATGATTTTTGAAAAAAATAAAAAGAATATTACATACTACAATACACCGTACGGCAGTCTGCTGGTGGGAATTGATGCCTACCGTGTGGATGTGCAGGAGAAAGAGGAAGAGATTACGGTTGAGGTGGAATATGCGCTGGAGATAAACAATGAGCATCTGGCGGACTGCCATATCCGGATTCTGGCAAATCCGAAACAGGACCCGGCATTCAAACTTGTCAGATAAACAGACGTAAGTAATGAATATGCACGAAAACAAACGAAAATGAACGAAAAAATTGTTGAATATTGTGAAAAAATGCTGAGTTGTGGTATAATGTAAAAAATGATAACAGAGGGGGAAATCATTATGAATACGGAACACAGGCAGCAGAAAATTTCTTTCTGGCATTCCATGAAAACGCAGTTTATTGCGGTAGTGATTCTTGTGGCGGCAGTGATTGTAATATTGTATACACTCATGATTATGCCTGGGGTAAAGAGCAATATCCGCAGTATCTATTCCGACTATCTGCTGGATCTTTCCATTTCGTATGGACGGGAGATGGAAAGTGCCATGCAGGTAAATATTGATCTTTTAGATAATCCGGAAGCTGCACAGGACATTTTACAGCAGCTAGATATCGCAGGAGCCAAGACAGCTTATGCCTATCTGGTCGGATTTGACGGAACGATGCTGTATCATCCTACCGCTGAGAAAATCGGGCAGCCGGTAGAAAACGATGCTGTCAAAAAGATGCTCAAAGAGATACAGGGGGGAAGTATCCCAAAACCGGAGACTGTGCAGTATGTATTTCAGGGGGAGAAAAAATTTTCCGCATGTTATACCAGCAAAAAACAGTTTATCCTTGTAGTCACGGCGGATGATGCAGAGCTTCTTGCACCGGCATTAATGCTGGAGCAAAGGGGAATCCTGATTTCCGGTGTGCTGCTGTTGCTCGGGGCTTTGGCAGCGTTTGTTTTTGCAACACGGATTACACGTCCTTTATCAAAGATTACAGATTCCGTGAACCGGATTGCACAGCTGGATCTGCGAAACGATCAGGTACTGGAACAATGTGCCGCACATCGTGGGGAAGTTGGAAGCATTGCAAATGCCGTGCTTCGGATGAAAGAGGCTCTGACGGAAATTGTACAGAAGATACGGCAGCAGGGTGGACAGTTGTTTGATGCGTCGGAAACGTTAAACAATAACGCGGCAAAGACAGCAGAAAACGTAAATAATGTGGAGACCGCAGTAAATGAGATCGCAACCAGTGCAACCAGTCAGGCACAGGAGACACAGGGGGCAACCGAGTCCATTATTTCCATGGGTACGATGATTGAGGATTCTACAAGCCAGGTAAAATCCATGAACGAGACGGCAGATGTGATGAATGAGTCCGGACAGATAGCCAAAAAGGCACTGGAAGAACTGGGAGAAATCAATGAGAGGGCAACCGAGTCCATCAATGTGATTTATGAACAGACCAATACAACGAATGATTCTGCCTTGAAGATCAAGGATGCAACATCGCTGATTGCTTCCATTGCAGATGAAACCAATCTGCTGTCACTCAATGCTTCCATTGAGGCTGCCAGGGCAGGAGAGGCAGGAAAAGGTTTTGCGGTGGTGGCAGCACAGATCCAGAAGCTGGCAGAACAGTCCAACGAATCTGCCAAGCGGATTGAGGATATTATCCGTGAACTGCTGAAAGATTCCGAAACTGCAGTACATACGATGGAAGATGTGAAGGAAATCATGCAGGAGCAGAACGAAAAAGTGAAAAAGACGGCAGAAGTTTTTGAACAAATGCATGAAGGTGTCAATTTGTCCATCCATGGAATGGTATCCATAGAAGAACAGACACAAAAGATTGAGGATGCAAGAAATAAGATCGTAGATACGGTACAGAGTCTGTCGGCAATCGCAGAGGAAAATGCGGCAAGCACACAGGAGACTTCGGCTTCCATGATGGAAATTGGTTCGGTTATCAATGATATCAGCCAGAATGCAGAGAACCTTAAAAATATTGCAGAGGTTCTGGAAAGGAATATGCAGCTGTTTCAGATGGAAGAATCATGATTTGTGGAACAACGGTATAGAATCTGCATGAAAAGAAAAGGCTTATCTTCCCGGTGGGGAAGATAAGCCTTTTCCTGTTTTTTCCTGTAAACACATTATTTCTTTTTGCTGCTGGAACCGGATTTGGATTCTTTCAGCCGGGCATTGGCTTCATTGTACTTTTCCTGAAGCTTTGCACGGAATCCTTTTTTCTTTTTGACCGGTTTTTCCAGCGGTCCACGGAGTCCGCGTACGCCTGTGATATAAAGACCACTGACGGTTGCCTTGACTTCTTTCTTGACCGGAATGTCATCGTAGATCTGCTCGTCTGCGATCAGTGTCATGACTCTTGGTCCGACTTTGGCTTTTACGATTGGAAGTTTGGCGCGCTGCATGAGTTTGTTTGCCTGTTCCATTACCTGTGAAGGAAGGCCGGCATCTTTCATTTTCATTCGTTTTTTGTCGATGATCAGCATCGTCACTGTCTGCGCAGCGGCTTTCATCTGCTCATCCTGTTCTTCTTTTTTCTTCTGTGCTTTCTTTCCGAGAAAGTACAGGACAATCATAGCGGCTACCAGAATAATGGCAATCACTAATAATACGATTCCTATTGGTTTCATCGTGGATTTCCTCCTCTATATACTAAAATTTATTGTAGCAAAGATTTCTGTAAAAATCAACGTTTACTGTTTGTATTTTCTATGGATTTATGGTATGTTTAATTAGTTGTAAAAGGAAAGAAAGAAGGATTTGGGACATTATGAAGAAAAGAGTGGTTATACTTTTTTTGTGCATGACGATGGTATTATCCATGGGGGCATGTGGTACAGACAGTGATAAAAAGGCAAGTACCCAGCAGGGAACACAGGAGACGGCAAGTGAAGTGTTTGATGGACCGCACAGCGCACAGATGAAGCTGGATCTGTCAAAACTTGTGACGAAACTTGCAGATTATAAAGGGATTGATGTTACAATCTCCGGAAATTATGATGTGACAGATGATCAGGTGGAGCAGAATTTAATGTCGTTGCTTCCGTATTACGGAATCACCGGAGTTGAGGTAAAGGACCGTGATACCGTTCAAAAGGATGATTATGTCAAGGTGGATTATACCGGATATCTTGACGGGGATGCATTTGATGGCGGTTCTGCGACAGACACAATGATTGATGTGGCGAACAACTGTGATGCCACACAGAAGACAAATTACATTGATGGATTCAGTGATGGGCTTGTCGGCGCAAAAGTCGGGGATGAAGTAAGTTCGGATGTGACATTCCCGGAGAATTACCAGTCTTCGGATCTGGCGGGAAAGAAAACAACGTTTAAATTCAAAATCAAGGGAATTTATAAGCCGGTTACCATGGACACGCTGACCGATGACATGGTAGCAGATGCATTTACCGAGCAGAAGATCACCACGAAAAAGGATCTGGTTGCATATGTACGGCAGGTACTCGAAAAGCAGGCCGCAAATTCCAAGTCTCAGGCAAGCATCAGCGCAGTTGAAGATGATCTGCTGGATAAATGTAAAGTGACAATTCCGGATGAGTATCTGGATGCGCGTCTGCAGGAATATCAGCATGAATTTGAAGCAGACAACTGCAATGATACACAGACTCTGGAACAGTATGCAAAGAATAACAATACCACCGTGGATGATATGAAAAAACAGTGGAAAGAACTGATGATCAAGCAGATCAAAATTGAATTTATCTTTGGACGGATTGCGGAAAAAGAAAATATTACAATCAGTGATGATGATTTTAAGTCATTTGTAGATTATCTGGTAAGTTCAGGCAACAGCCAGATGGCAGATGAAAATGCGGTATATAAATATTATGGTGGTGGAAATAAAGAGGATGGAAAGAAAACACTTCGTCAGCTGTATGTGGTCAATCAGGCGATTTCGTATGTTGTGGAGAAAGCCAATATTACCGTAGAACCGGATACACAGACGACAGAGTCATCGGAAAACGAAAGGGTTCAATAAAAACAACTAAGGGATAGATTAGATTTTTAACGGAGGGACAGTATGGAATTAGTAAATGTCAGAGAGATTTTCAAAAATACGATCAGATATGAAAATCAGCAGGTAACAATCGGCGGATGGGTAAGAAGTAACCGTAATTCCAAAAATTTTGGATTCATTGTAGTGAATGACGGTACCTTTTTTGAGCCGATTCAGGTTGTATATGGAGATGGTCTGGAGAATTATGAGGAGGTCTGCAAGATTAATGTCGGAGCAGCAGTCATTGTAAAAGGACAGCTGGTGCCTACGCCGGAAGCAAAACAGCCGTTTGAGATCCAGGCAGCAGAGGTAACCGTGGAAGGTGCTTCCACACCGGATTATCCGTTGCAGAAGAAGCGTCACACGTTTGAATATCTGCGTACCATTTCACATCTGCGTCCGAGAACCAATACGTTTGAGGCGGTGTTCCGTGTACGTTCCCTGTGTGCATATGCGATTCACAAGTTTTTCCAGGAGCGCGATTTCGTTTATGTGCATACTCCGCTCATCACAGGAAGTGACTGCGAGGGTGCCGGGGAAATGTTCCAGGTAACAACGCTTGATTTAAAAGATGTGCCGAAAAAACAGGATAAAACCGTGGATTATACTAAGGATTTCTTTGGAAAACCTACCAATCTTACCGTATCCGGTCAGTTAAACGGAGAAACCTATGCGATGGCATTTAAAAATATTTATACGTTTGGACCGACTTTCCGTGCGGAAAATTCAAACACAACCAGACATGCGGCTGAGTTCTGGATGATTGAGCCGGAGATCGCATTCGCAGATCTCGAAGATGATATGATGCTTGCGGAAAGCATGTTAAAGTATGTGATCAATTATGTGATTGAACATGCACCGGAAGAAATGGCATTTTTCAATAATTTTGTGGACAAAGGTCTGCTGGATCGTCTGGAGAACGTAGTAAACAATGATTTTGCACGGGTGACCTACACAGAAGCAATTAAGATATTGTCAAAACACAATGACAAGTTTGATTATAAGGTATCCTGGGGCTGTGATCTGCAGACCGAGCATGAGCGTTACCTGACCGAACAGATTTATAAGAGACCGGTATTTGTAACCGATTATCCGAAGGAAATCAAGGCATTTTACATGAAACTCAATGAAGACGGAAAGACAGTTGCAGCAGTAGACTGCCTTGTTCCGGGAATCGGAGAGATCATCGGCGGAAGCCAGAGAGAGGACGATTATGATAAACTTCTGGCACGTATTCAGGACATGGGGCTGAAAGAGGAAGATTACAAGTTTTATCTGGATCTGCGCAAATACGGATCAGCCAGACATGCCGGATTCGGTCTTGGATTTGAGCGTTGCGTGATGTATCTGACGGGTATGGCAAATATCCGCGATGTCATTCCGTTCCCTAGAACCGTAAATAACTGCGAACTGTAAAATGGAATAAAAGAGCCGTATTTCCCATAAACTCTAAGGAGGACAATTTCCGGAGAAGTATGTGTGGAGAATGGGCAGGAACAAATAAATAATAAAACAGGAAGAAACGTCGCAAAGTTTGCAGGCTGCTTTATAGGCACATGTCTGCTCTCCGCGGCGCTTTTTCTGTTATGGTGCGGGATTTCCTATTCCATGAGATTGTCGGTGGAACTGATCCGGGTGGGAATTACGGCATGGTATGCGCTTTCCGGTCTCATCGGTGGAAAAATCCTGCGCGCATGTAAATGTGGTGCCATACCTTTTTGCGCAGTTATGCTGGGAGGCTTTTTTTTCGGGATTCTGTATGTCTGTTCCTGCATACGGGAACAGCACTGGATTGCGCTGGAGGGAGAAAACCTGACGATTCTGATTTTGTGTACGGCAGCGGCACTGCTGGGAAGCGTGCGGTGGAAAAAGAAGTAAGGGCTGTGTGACTGTAAAAAAAGACTTTCCTTATGGTGACCACTGTGCTATAATAATACAGATAGACGGGAAATCCAAAAAAACAGACAAAGGAGAGATTCTCATGAAGCATGTAAAGACATTAAATACAAGAAAGTTACAGAACACAATCAAGACAGGTGGATGTGGCGAGTGCCAGACATCATGCCAGTCTGCATGTAAGACATCCTGTACAGTAGGAAACCAGACCTGCGAGAAGTGTAAGTAATCACGGAGTGATTACTTACACAGCCCGAACGCTAAGGTAAGAAAAATAAGGCATAATAAAGCCGCGTGCGTAGCGCGCGGTTTTATTATGTTTAGGAAAGAGAGGAAATATTATAGTGGTTCATCAGTTTAAGAACAATGGCTATGATATTGTATTAGACGTAAACTCCGGTGCCATTCATGTGGTGGATGATGTGACTTATGATGTGATCGCATTATTTGAAGATCACTCCAGGGAAGAGATCATTGCCCAGTTACAATCCCGGTATCCGGAACAGGAGATTGCAGAAGCAATCGAAGAAACAGAGCAGTTAAAGGAGCAGGGAGACCTGTTTACGGAAGATGCTTACGAACAGAAGATTTTTGATTTTAAGAAGCGCCCGACGGTAGTAAAGGCATTGTGTTTACATATTGCACATGACTGCAATCTGGCATGCCGCTATTGCTTTGCGGAAGAGGGCGAATATCATGGAAGAAGAGCCCTGATGTCTTATGAGACAGGAAAACAGGCACTTGATTTCCTGATTGCAAACTCCGGAAACCGGAAAAATCTTGAAGTGGATTTCTTCGGAGGAGAGCCACTCATGAATTTTGATGTGGTAAAACAGTTGGTTGCCTATGGACGGGAACAGGAAAAGCTGCATGACAAGCATTTCCGTTTTACGCTGACAACGAACGGGGTGTTGCTAAATGACGATATCATGGAATTTGCAAATAAGGAAATGGACAATGTCGTTTTAAGTATTGATGGAAGAAAAGAAGTGAATGACCGTATGCGTCCGTTCCGGAAGGGGGCGGGAAGCTATGACCTGATCGTTCCGAAGTTCCAGAAACTTGCAGAAAGCCGGAATCAGGAGCGTTATTATGTCCGCGGTACCTATACCCATTTCAACACCGATTTTTCCAAGGATGTACTGCATCTGGCCGATCTGGGATTCAAGCAGATTTCTGTGGAGCCGGTTGTCGCACAGCCGACCGATGAATATGCACTGCAGGAAGAGGATCTTCCGGTTCTCTTTAAAGAATATGATAAACTGGCAGCGGAGATGGTCCGCCGTAACAGAGAAGGAAATTCTTTCAACTTCTTCCATTTCATGATTGATCTGGAAGGTGGACCTTGTGTGTACAAGCGTCTGTCCGGATGTGGTTCCGGAACGGAATACCTTGCGGTCACACCGTGGGGAGATCTGTATCCGTGCCACCAGTTCGTCGGAAATGAAGATTTTCTGATGGGAAATGTCTGGGATGGCGTGAAAAACACGAATCTGCAGGACGAGTTTAAATGCTGCAATGTCTATGCAAAAGAAAAGTGCCGTAAATGCTTTGCCAGATTTTACTGTAGTGGGGGATGTGCTGCAAATTCGTACAATTTCCACGGAACCATCACAGATGCCTATGATCTGGGATGTGAACTTCAGAAGAAACGTATCGAATGCGCAATCATGATAAAAGCTGCGGAAGCGGAAAATTAAAGGAATAGGAAGGAAGCAAAAATGAAAAAAAGCAAGGGCGTCGCTATAATCGCGATTATCCTGGCCTGTCTGATCGGACTGGGATATTACACGAGCACGATTATGTCTGCGACAAGCACAAGTCAGAAAAAAACTGACAACAAGACGGAAGCCGAAGGTATTAAACTTGGTCTTGATCTTTCCGGTGGTGTGTCCATTACTTACCGGATCAAGGATAAGAATCCATCCAAGAAAGATATCAATGATACGGTAGCAAAGCTTGAAGAGCGTGCCGAGAGTTACAGTACCGAATATGCGGTATATCCGGTCGGCGATGACCGTATTACGGTAGAAATTCCTGGTGTCTATGATGCAAATGCCGTACTTGAGGATCTGGGAAGCCCGGGATCGCTGTATTTTATCGTACAGAAAGATTCGGACGGTAATGAAAACTACAGTTATGACAGTTCCACAGGGGAATACAAACTGAATTATGACATTCAGAATCTGGTTGACAATGGTTCTGTAATCATGGACGGTAATGATGTAAAGTCTGCCAATGCAGCGTATAACCAGTCTTCCTCTACCAGTACCAAGGAGCCGGTTGTTCAGCTGACATTAAAGAAAAAAGCAGCAGATGTGTTTGGAGAGGCAACCACAAAGGCAGCTTCTTCCGGAGAATCTATCGGTATTTACTATGATGATCATTTCATCAGTGTACCGAAAGTAGAGAGCGCAATCAAAGACGGAAGCTGTGTCATCAACGGTATGTCTGATTATGATGAAGCGGAACAGCTTGCAACATTTATCCGTGTAGGTGCGATCAACTTAAAGCTCGAAGAGATGGAATCTTCCGTAGCAGGGGCACAGCTGGGTGGAAAAGCACTTTCTTCCAGTGTCAAGGCAGCCGTTATCGGTCTGATCCTTGTGATGCTTTTCATGATCTTAAATTACAGCTTATCCGGTGTGGTTGCATCCATTGGTCTTGCCATTTATACAACCGTAACGGTAGCTCTGATTTATCTGTTTGAAATTACGCTGACACTTCCGGGTATCGCGGGTGTTATCCTTGGTATCGGTATGGCGGTGGATGCGAACGTTATTATTATCTCACGTATCCGTGAAGAGATTGCAGCCGGCAAGTCTGTACTGACTTCCATCAAAACAGGTTACAAAAAGGCAATGTCAGCCATCATTGACGGTAACGTGACCACCTTTATTGCAGCGCTGGTACTGATGTGGCTTGGTTCCGGAACTGTTAAGGGATTTGCATATACACTGATTATCTCCCTGATTGTTTCCATGTTCACTGCACTTGTCATTTCGAGACTGTTAAATCTGGCATTTTATGCGGTTGGATGCAGAAACGAGAAATTATACGGACGTGCAAAAGAACATAAGACCATCGATTTCATGAAGCATCGCTGGGTATGTTTTATCCTTTCCCTCGTTGTGATCGTAGCCGGATTTGTTGGAATGATCGGTTACGGAGCAGCCGGAAAGGGCGCTTTGAATTTCAGTCTGGAGTTTAAGGGTGGTACATCCATCTCCGCAGATTTTGGTAAAGATTATACCGTTGAGCAGGTAGAGGACAAGATTGTACCGGAAGTCGCAAAGGTTATCAATGATAATGCCATCCAGGCAAGTACCGTATCCGGCAGCAATGTTGTGACAATTAAGACAAAGACACTGAGCCTGAGCGAACGTGAAGAAGTAAATCAGATGCTGGTGGACAAGTTTGGTGTTGATGAAGCCACAATCGAGAGCCAGAGTATTGGTTCTACCATCAGTAATGAGATGCGTTCCAATGCGGTCAAGGCACTGATCGTTGCATGTATTTTCATGCTGTTTTATATCTGGTTCCGTTTCAAGGACATCCGTTTCGCCGGAAGTGCGATTATTGCACTGGTACACGATGTACTTGTTATGTTGACGGGTTATGCATTGATCCGTATTTCTGTAGGTAATACATTTATTGCCTGCATACTTACAATTGTCGGATATTCCATCAATGATACCATTGTTATCTTTGACCGTATCCGTGAGAACATGCAGGGTATGAAGAAACAGACACCGGAAACACTGGCAGAGGTGGCAAACCGGTCTCTGACACAGACACTTTCCCGTTCACTGAATACCTCCATTACAACCATCATCATGGTATTGCTGCTGTTTATCCTCGGAGTATCTTCCATCCGTGAGTTTGCATTACCGCTTATGATTGGACTGATCAGTGGTACGTATTCTTCCATCTTTATTGCAGCTGCATTATGGTATGTCATGAAACTGCATCTTGGCAAAGACAAATTGATGAAAGCTGCTGCAAAGACAAAAAAGAAATAATTCTGTATCAAGACAGGGAGCTGCATGGCAGCTCCCATTTGTTTTATATGGAAGCGGAACGGTTGCATTGCACCGAAGAATTCGGTATAATGGGAAAAAAGAATTGAAAAGGAGAATATTATGTATACACTGGAAGATATACAGGCAGTAGATCCTGAAATTGCAGCAGCGATCACTGCAGAGTTTGACAGACAAAACAGCCACATTGAGCTGATCGCATCGGAAAACTGGGTGAGCCCGGCGGTTATGTCTGCAATGGGAAGTATTCTGACCAACAAATATGCGGAAGGTTATCCGGGAAAGCGTTATTACGGTGGATGTGAGTGCGTGGATGTAGTTGAGGAACTGGCAAGAGAACGCGCAAAGAAACTGTTTGGCTGTGAGTACGTCAATGTACAGCCACATTCCGGTGCACAGGCAAACATGGCAGTACAGTTTGCTATTTTAAAGCCGGGTGATACCATTATGGGAATGAATCTCGATCACGGCGGACATCTGACACACGGTTCACCGGTGAATTTTTCCGGTACGTATTTCCATGTAGTACCTTATGGAGTCAACGATGAGGGATTTATTGACTATGATAAAGTAAGAGAGATTGCACTGGAATGCAAGCCAAAGATGATTATTGCAGGTGCATCTGCATATGCACGTACCATTGACTTTAAGAAATTCCGTGAGATCGCAGATGAAGTGAATGCGGTGCTTATGGTAGATATGGCGCACATTGCAGGACTGGTAGCCGCAGGGCTGCATCCAAGTCCGGTTCCATACGCAGATGTGGTAACCACTACAACACACAAGACACTGCGCGGACCTCGTGGAGGAATGATCCTCTGCAGTGATGAGGTAAACAAAAAGTATAATTTCAATAAAGCTATCTTCCCGGGAACACAGGGAGGACCGCTGATGCATGTGATTGCTGCAAAAGCAGTCTGCTTTGAGGAGGCATTAAAGCCGGAATTTAAGACGTATCAGGAGCAGATTATAAAGAATGCACAGGCACTTTGCAAAGGATTACAGAAGCGTGATGTCAAGATTGTATCCGGAGGAACAGATAACCATCTGATGCTGGTGGATCTGACACCATATGACCTGACCGGAAAAGTTGTTGAGAAACTTCTTGACAGTGCGCATATCACTGCCAATAAGAATACGATTCCAAACGATCCGCAGAAACCATTTGTTACAAGTGGAATCCGTCTTGGAACACCGGCGGCTACATCCAGAGGATTAAAAGAGGACGATTTTGATCAGGTAGCTGAGGCAATTGCCATGCTCATCAAAGAGGGTGAGGCGGCTGTTGAGAAGGCAAAAGCCATCATTAAAACACTGACCGATAAATATCCGCTGCAGCCGATGCATTAATTAGGAGGAACCATGATAGATTTAAAATTTTTAAGAGAAAATCCGGATGTTGTAAAAGAAAACATCAAAAAGAAATTTCAGGATCATAAGCTTCCACTCGTGGATGAGGTAATAGAACTGGATGCAAAGGCCCGGGCTGCGCAGTCCGAGGCAGATGAGCTGCGTGCCAGCCGTAATAAACTTTCCAAGCAGATTGGTGCCTTAATGGGACAGGGAAAGAAAGATGAAGCAGAAGAAGTCAAAGCACAGGTAGCTGCAAATGCTGCCCGTTTGTCTGAGTTAGAGGCACAGGAGAAGGAACTTTCCGAGAAAGTGACAAAGATCATGATGACGATTCCAAATATCATTGATCCATCCGTACCGATTGGAAAGGATGACAGCTGCAACGTGGAGATCGAAAAATTCGGTGATCCATATGTTCCGGATTTCGAAATCCCATATCATACGGATATTATGGAGCGTTTTGACGGAATTGATCTCGATGCTGCCGGAAAGGTTGCCGGAAACGGATTTTATTACCTGATGGGGGATATCGCAAGAATTCATTCTTCGGTAATCGCTTATGCAAGGGATTTCATGATCAACCGCGGATTTACTTACTGTGTTCCGCCATTTATGATCCGTTCCAACGTTGTGACCGGTGTTATGAGTTTTGACGAGATGGATGCCATGATGTACAAGATCGAGGGGGAGGATCTCTATCTGATCGGTACATCCGAACATTCCATGATCGGTAAATTCATTGATACCATCAACGATGAGGAGAAGCTTCCATATACACTGACCAGTTATTCCCCATGTTTCCGTAAGGAAAAGGGAGCACATGGTATTGAGGAGCGTGGTGTTTACCGTATCCACCAGTTCGAAAAGCAGGAGATGATTGTGGTATGTAAGCCGGAAGAATCCAAAGCATGGTATGACAAGCTCTGGAAGAATACGGTAGATCTGTTCCGCAGTCTGGATATTCCGGTTCGTACCCTGGAGTGCTGTTCCGGTGATCTGGCAGATCTGAAAGTGAAATCCTGTGATGTCGAGGCATGGTCTCCGCGTCAGAAGAAATACTTTGAGGTAGGAAGCTGCTCCAATCTGGGAGATGCTCAGGCAAGACGTCTGAAGATCCGCATAAAGGGAAAAGATGGCAGGAAGTATTTTGCACATACCTTAAACAATACCGTTGTTGCTCCGCCGCGTATGCTGATCGCATTTCTGGAGAATAATCTGAACGAAGACGGAAGCGTAAACATTCCGAAAGCATTACAGCCATATATGGGAGGAATTGAGAAAATCGTTCCAAAACATGAATAGGAGGCAGTCCTATGGGAGATATAAATAAGATGGAAGAAGAATGTACCCATAATTGCATGACCTGTGGGCATGGCTGTGCAGAAGGCAGTGATGGTGTGGGAAAATTCGAAAAAGCCCTGAATAAACTTAGTGATATTGATGCCGGGGAGCTGTTGAAAGGATTACAGTCGCTGGGAGAATCGGACAATCAATAATTGAAAGCGATAAGAAAAAGCACCGTATGAAATTAATTACTTATATGAAACAGATGAACGAGAAGTAGCGGGCTGTTTTTTCAAAAATCTCCAATGATATTTACAAAAATTTCTCTTGTTTTTTTGAAGCCCTGGATATATGATAATGGCAGGGAAATTGTTACAGCACAAAAGCCATTTCAGAAAGGATGGACGGAAAACATGAGAAAGAAGTCACATATTTCACTGGCACGTTATATTGTAGCAAATACAGAGGACGAAGGGCTGAAAAAACACTGGCTGTCGTTTTATATTGGAAGTGTCCTGCCGGATTGTAAGCCATCTTTTATCTATAAACGGCATGAGATTACCGGTACATTTCCAAAACTCAGGAAGGATATAGATGCATTGATCCATGGAAAAGAGAACCGTTTTCCAAAACGGAAGCGGATGTATTACATGAACCTGGGGGAGATCACGCATTACGTAGCAGATTATTTTACCTTTCCGCACAATAAGATTTATCCGGGAGGATTTAAAGAACACTGTGCTTATGAAGAACAGCTCAAACATGAACTCCGCGCTTTTTTAAAGACGGAGGCACCGAAGGCACTGAATGAATGTGGGCATCGGCAGTTTGCCAGTCAGGAGGCACTGTTTGATTATATTCAGAAGATGCATGATAAGTATTTAAGCAGTAAGATTGATACTGCAAAAGACATTGAGAATATTGTGCTGGTCAATAAACAGGTGGTGGATGGCATCGATGATCTGTTTTTAAAGAATCATATGCAGCATAGGGTTGCATAGAAGGAAAGCAGTCGGAAATCCGGCTGTTTTTCTGCGCTTACGGACACTTATAGGATTGACAAATTTTTGACAAAGTGTTACGATTATTCCATATGAAACTGTCGATGATTCGTGACAATCAGGTACATATACCGTTACGAAAGACATTTAGGATTAGGAGGATTTATACAATGAGTGAGTTCAAGAATTTAACTCTGGAAGTAGCTGACGGAATCGCTGTATTAGCAATCTCCAGACCAGCAGCATTAAATGCATTAAACAGTGAGACTCTGGATGAGTTAAACGTATGCTTAAGCGAGATTGAAGCAAACGATGATATCAAAGCAGTCATCTTAACCGGCGGTCCGGATAAGAAGGGCAACGAGTTCAAGTCATTCGTAGCTGGTGCAGATATTGCTGAGATGGTAAACTTCACAGCTCCAGAAGCACGTGCATTCGGAATCAAGGCTTCTGAGCCATTCTTCAAACTGATGAACATGCGTCAGGTTACTATCGCTGCAGTGAACGGATTTGCATTAGGCGGAGGATGTGAGATCTCTATGGCATGTGATATCCGTATCGCAAGTGAGAATGCAATCTTCGGACAGCCAGAGTGTGGTCTTGGAATCATTCCTGGATTCGGTGGTACACAAAGACTTGCCCGTCTGGTAGGTATGGGACGTGCAAAAGAAATGATCTTCACCTGTGACAACGTAGATGCAAACGAAGCATACCGCATCGGTCTTGTAAATAAGGTAGTTGCAAAAGAAGAGCTTATGCCAACAGCAAAAGCTATGGCTGCAAAGATCATCTCAAAGGGAAGCTATGCCGTATCTGTTGCAAAGGCTGCAATCAACAATGGTTATGACATGGACATCAAGAATGCCGTTGAGATGGAAGCAAACCTGTTTGGTGTTGTCAATGATACACACGACAAGAAAGAGGGAATGGGTGCTTTCTTAGAGAAGAGAGCTGCTACATTAACAGATTTCTAAAATCATACAGAGGGCGATAAGGGGGCTGTGAAAAAAGAATAGTCCCGAAAAAAGAAAGACCAAGAGTTTATAATGAACTCAAGGTCTTTCTTTCTGTTATAATTAACTTGCAATGAAAATTAATAACATAATCTATTCTAACCCAAAACAGGCAGTTTTGCCAATACTAATTCAAGATTATCTGGACATCTGTGATCCGGTGCTGACATTTGACAGATTTATGGGAGAAATCGAACTGGAGAAATATCTGAAAAATATTCCGCAACATGATACAGGAAGACTCAGATATGACCCGGTCAGCATGCTGAAGACAGTTTTGTTTGGATTTATGGCAAATGGCTATATATCATTACGTGAGCTGGAGGATCAGTGTAAAGTCAATCTCCGCTTCATGTATCTCATGGATCATCAAACACCTTCTTACCGTACCTTCGGCTACTTTATAAACGAGGTACTTGCTGATTCCATAGAAGAAATATTTCAGGACATAAACAAAAAAATCTTCGAGACAGAACACGTGGATCTCCAACACCTATACATTGATGGCTCCAAGTTTGAAGCAAATGCGAATAAATACTCCTGGGTATGGAAAAAATCAACAGAAAAATCCAGATACCGTCTATTTGATAAGATCACCACACTCTTTGAGGAAATCAATAAGGAACTGGAATGTACGGGTATAAAGTTTTGTATCAATAGCGAGTATGCGCCAGAGTATCTGAAAGAAGCTGCTGAACAGTATGCAGAAGTCTGGCAGATTGATGAAACGATGTTTGTTCATGGCAGGGGACATCGCAAAACTACGCAGCAACGTCATTATGAGAAACTCAGGGAGTATACTGCCAAGCTGGAAGAATATGTAGAAAAAATCAGGATCTGTGGAGAAGATCGTAATAGCTACTCAAAAACAGATCATTCAGCTACTTTTATGCGAATCAAGACAGACTACATGGGAAATGACCAGCTGCTTCCAGCTTATAATGTACAGGTTGGTGTTGCAGATGAATACATTGCTGTTGTTGATGTAAATCAGTACCGTTCCGATATGGACTGTTTTATTCCACTAATGAACAAGTTTCAGAATATATATGGTTTCTATCCAAAGTATCCAGTCGCAGATGCCGGATATGGTTCTTACAACAATTACATCTTCTGTGAGCAGCATGGAATGGAAAAATATATGAAGTTCCCCATGTTCAAGAAAGAAACTACTGACAAGAAGTATCATGAAGATCCATTTCGTGCAGTAAATTTCCCAATCGGGGAGGACGGAATCATGCGTTGTCCAAACGGGAAAAGCTTTTATCTTCAGTATCGTAAAAATGTAAAGGGAAACAAGTATGGACGACAGGAAGAAGTATATCAGTGTGAAGATTGTTCCGGCTGTCCATATGCAGAACAATGTAAAAAGACAGATAAAAACCGTACCGTTCGGCTCAACCATGAACTTACATCGATGCATCAGGAAGTGATTGAAAATCTCGAAAGTATCAAGGGAGCGCTTCTAAGGATGAACAGATCCATTCAGGCCGAAGGTACATTTGGTATCATAAAAAACGACCGTTGGTATAAAAGAATTGTCCGAAGAGGGATAAAATCTGTATTGCTTGAAGTATTTCTTGTTTCTATTGGACACAATCTTTATAAATATCACAATAAACAGAAAAAAGTCGCAACTGCCGCATAGGATTCCATAATAGCATTCTTATGGGGAAAGGGGGAGTATACACTTTTTTATAAAATATAACTACTGTTGTATCTATAAGCAAAAGGACGCATGAAAAAACTTTCGTTTTTTCACACGCCCTTTTTTTGTGCGCACCATGGCACTCTGATTGAATGAAATTTTTCTTGCTTGATTGTGTATAAGAGGAAAGGATTTTTCACAATTGAAGAACAATACTAGAAGTGTTATAATTTATCTATATGAATTATTTGTAAAGAGAGAATAGAATGGAAAGGGATATGATTGCAAAATTAGAATTGGAGTTAAAATGCAAAGAAGAATTATCATATCAGATGGCTTCTTTATTTCACGGGGCACTTATGGAATTGTTACCTGAGGAGTATGCACAGGAGCTGCATTGTTCCAAACTGCATCCATATACACAGCATCTGGAATATAAAGAAAATACCTGGTACTGGGTGATTTCTGCATTAAATCAACAGGCAGTTGATAAAATCCTGAGAGATGCATTGTGGAATTTAGAACAGATTGTGTTGAAAAAGAAACAGATTACAGTAGAGATCTGTGGAAAACAATACAAAGAAATATCGTACAAGCAGTTGATGGAACATTTTTATCATGAAGAACATGGAAAGTATCTGCAGATCCAGTTTGTTTCTCCTACAGCGTTTAAACAGAGAGGAAGATATATTTTTTATCCGGATATTCGTTGCTTTTTTCAAAGTTTGATGAATAAATATGACGCCGCAGTGGGAGAAAATGTAATGCTGGATGAGGAAACACTGGATCAATTGTGTGAGAATGCTCAAATTGTCCGTTATGATTTAAAAAGTGTTAATTTTTCATTGGAAGGGGTTCGTATTCCAGCGTTTATCGGAAAAATTACGATAAAAATGAACGGCACAAAAACGATGACAGATTTTGCAAATATGCTGATAGAATTTGGAGCTTACGCGGGAGTTGGAATTAAGACAGCTCTCGGTATGGGATACATACGACAGATAAAAGAAAGGGGATAGAAAATGCTTACAGATCGTGAGATAAAGCTTGTTGTGGGAAGTCTGCTGCACGATATTGGTAAAGTAGTGTATCGGGGTGGTGATGGTAGAAATCATAGCACAAGTGGATATGAGTTTTTGAAGGATCAGGCAAAAATTGAAGATACGGAAATCTTAAACTGTGTAAAGTATCATCATGGAAAAGATATAAATAATGCAGAAATTGCAGTAGATGATATTGCCTACATAACATATTATGCAGATAATGTTGCAGCATTTACAGATCGCAGGGAGGCGGCTGTGCAGGAAGAAGGGTTTGATAAGTCCATTCCTCTGGACAGTGTATTTAATATATTAAACGGAAATCATGGTAAATGCCATTATGCAATGCTGGTATTAAATCCAAAAGAAGAGATCAATTATCCTACAGAAGAAATGGTTTCTATGGACAAACATTTTTATAAAACGGTCGTGGATAATATTATGAATAATCTTTTGGGGATTGAACTGAAAGAAGAATATGTTAATTCGTTGCTTTCCGTGTTGGAGGCAAATTTAAGTTATATTCCCTCTTCTACTTCAAAAAGGGAACTTGCAGATATTTCTTTATTTGACCACGTAAAGATCACGGCAGCAGTAGCGTCCTGTGTGGAGCAGTATTTAAAAGAGCAGAACGAAACAAATTACAGAGAGATTTTGTTTCAAAATACCAAAACAACCTATGAGAAAGAAATGTTTTTACTGTATTCGATGGATATTTCTGGAATTCAGAAATTCATTTATTCCATTAGTGATAAAGGCGCATTGAAGGGATTACGTGCCAGAAGTTTCTATTTGGAAATCATGATGGAGCATGTGATCGATGAATTATTGGAAAAACTGTCATTATCAAGGGCAAATCTGATTTATACGGGTGGCGGACATTGCTATATGCTTTTGCCGAACACAAAGGAAGTGCTGCAAACATTAGACAGCTATGAAAAACAGGTAAATCAGTGGCTGCTGGAGACTTTTGATATCTCACTTTATATTGCGTGTGGATATGCTGTGGCAAGTGCCAATAATCTGCGTAACGTTCCAGAGGGAAGTTATTCAGAACTTTATCAGGAGATATCAAAAATGCTTTCGGAAAAGAAAGCGCATCGTTATGGTGCTGATGTTATTCAATATCTGAATAAGAAAAAACGTGACGGAGAACGGGAGTGCAGTGTGTGCCGGAGAGTTGCAAAAGTGAGCGGGACGGAGAAACGGTGCCCAATTTGTGAAGCCCTGGAACATATGGGGCGGGATATGCTGCATGGGGATTATTTTGTAATACTGTGCGAACCGCAGGAATATGCGCTTCCGCTGCCGGGCAACCGTTACCTTGCTGTGGTGTCGGAAAATCATATAAAAGAAACCATGCAGAAAGAAAGTTATGTGCGATGTTACACAAAAAATAATTTTTATACCGGAAAGCTTGTGACAACAAAGCTTTGGGTTGGTGATTATGTGGCAAAAGATGCAACAACTTTTGAAGAACTGGCAGAAAAATCAAAGGGTATTAAAAAGATTGCAGTATTACGTGCAGATGTGGATAATCTTGGAACCTCATTTGTGTATGGCTTTAAAAGAGGGGAAGATGAAAGATATGTGACATTGTCGCGAACAGCAGCATTGTCCAGACAGTTGTCCCTGTTTTTCAAGGGATATATCAATAAAATTCTCACGCAGGGAAATGAAAGCGTTTTCGCAGAGAGCGGACCACGGAATGTGGTTATTGTATATTCTGGAGGCGATGATGTTTTTCTGGCAGGGGCATGGAATGAAGTGATTGCCGCATTCATGGATTTGCGAAAGGCACTTGAAAAGTTTACTCAGGGGACACTTACGATCTCAGGAGGAATTGGCGTATATGCTGATTCTTATCCAATTCATGTGATGGCTCAGGAAACTCAATTTTTGGAAGATTGTTCAAAAGAGTGTGAAGGGAAAAATGCAATTACAATATGGAATGAGGATCATAGTTATCCATGGTCTGGATTTATAAAAAATGTTGTGGATGAAAAATTTAGAGTCTTACAGGAGTATTTTGAAAAGAACAATGAGCGCGGCATGGCATTTTTGTATCATCTGACGGAACTGTTGCGGGCATACAGTGAACAGATTAATATTGCACGGTATGTTTATTTGTTGTCACGTATGGAACCGGATAGAGATAGTTTACCAGCGGTGCAAGATGCTTATCAGAAATTTTCAGAAAAGATGTATTTGTGGAGTCAGAATTTAAAGGATCGTAGAGAATTGCTTACAGCAATTTATCTGTATGTATACTTAAATCGAAAAGAGGAGGATGCGTAGATATGAAACTAACAGAAGAAAACTATGTAGGGATTGCAGAAAAGGCAATCAGGGAAATCTGTGCAAAAAAGAATAAGATGGGAAAGCCAGTTCCTCCGGTTACAACATCCAAAATTCGAAATCTTCTTGCAATGACAGCAGCAATTTATAATGATGTTATTGTTTGGCAGTCTGAGAAGTTATCAACAGAAGTTGTTGGGCGGATCAATTATATGAAGATTCGATTTGTGTATGAAGCGGGACGAGAACCAAAAGTTAAGGAATTGGTGGAAAAAGCACAGATTTTGGAACATTTGGAGGAGATTGGAAACAGCCGGACACAATATATTTTGTTCAGCCGCTATATGGAGGCATTGGTTGCATACCGTAAATTTTACGGTGGACATGATGAATAGGAGGAGTGAAAACGATGTTTGCAAAAATTGAAATTAGTGGAACGATAGAAATTGTAACAGGACTTCACATTGGTGGATCCAGTGCCTTTTCTGCAATTGGAGCAGTGGATTCACCTGTAATAATGGATACACGAACAAATCAGCCAATGATTCCGGGAAGCAGTTTAAAAGGAAAGATGAGGGCACTGCTTGCAAAGCAGTATAATACAGTTTTGGCTAAAACGGCAGATGAAGATGCGGAATGTCTGACAGGTTTGTTTGGAAGCGCTAAAACAAAAAAAGAGAGCCGGATTTTATTTACCGATATGTTTTTAGACAATCTGGAAGAACTAAAGAGAGCAGGTCTTACAAGTGCAACAGAAGTGAAATTTGAAAATTCGATTTCGAGAACAACAGCAGTGGCTAATCCAAGACAGATCGAGCGTGTGGTGCGTGGAGCGCAGTTCCCAATGCAGCTTATCTATGAATTTTCTGATGAAATTGATTCCGATACAATGCTGCAGGATTTTCGCATTTTGAAAGAGGGATTTAAATTATTGGAATATGATTATCTTGGAGGCAGTGGATCCAGAGGATATGGACGGGTGAAATTTCTGGATCTGGATGCAGAACCGGTAATTGGAGATGTAAACGATACTTTGATAGAGCAGTGTCGCACAATATTGGAAGGATGATCGTATGGAATATGCTATCTACAAATTAGAATTTCGCACAGGGGTACATTTTGGTACAGGTGCGGTGGATGAATCTACCTGTACATTTCATGCAGATCAGCTTTTCTCGGCAATGTATATTGAGGCATTGAAGCTTGGAAAAGCACAGAAATTTTACGAAGCTGTGAAAACAGGCGGACTTCTTTTGTCAGATGCATTGCCTTATATGGATCAACAGTATCTGATTCCAAAGCCAATGATTTATGTACAGTCAGATCATCAGGGAGAATCAAAGCAAAAGAAGGCTTATAAGAAGTTAAAATATTTTCCGGTAGAAATGCTTGATGAATTTCTGACTGGTGACATGAATCTGGAATCCGATCCGATGAGAGGATTCGGACAGCTGCGGCAGCAGACTATGGCACATGTGCGAAAAGAGGACGACACGCTACCGTATCGGGTAGGAACTTTTTATTATGCACCGGGATGTGGATTATATGTAATTGTAGCGTATAAAGCAAAGGAGAAACTTTTTCTGTCAGAGGAACTTTTAGAAGCACTTTCTTATACCGGAATCGGTGGCAAAAAAACAAGCGGTATGGGAAAATTTGAATTTCGGAAAGGAAAACCATCAGAAGAACTTGATGCGAAGCTGCGCGAAAAATCATCCAGACATCTGCTGATTTCCACTGCACTTCCGATGGAATCAGAGTTGGAACAGGCATTGAAAGGAGCTTCCTATCTATTGGAAAAAAGATCTGGATATGTAGCTTCTGCTGCTTATGCACCGGAATGGCAGAAAAAGAAAGATTTGTATGTGTTTGCATCTGGATCCTGTTTTGCCAATTGTTTTTCGGGAGATATTTATGATGTGTCAGATGGTGGCAGACATTCCGTATATCGTTATGCAAAAGCGTTGTTTTTGGGGGTGTAAGTATGCAGCAGTTTTTAAAATATTATCGGGTAAAAATCCGTGTACTTTCTCCCATTCATATCGGATCCGGAGAGAAAATAGGAAAAAAAGAGTATATTTATATGCCATGGAATCATCGTGTGATCATTCCGGATGTGGATAAAATGTACAAAGATATCAGGAAGCGTGGATGGGAAAATGAATTTACTTCTTTTTTGATGGACAGTAGAAATGGACAGATGCCATTATCAACATGGCTTGCACAAAAGAAACTGCGTGGAGAAGATTATGAAGCGTGGAAAAAGTATGAGATGGATGCTGGAGAAGCATTTGTGGATCGAGCATCACGTCCAAAAGATATTGATGCCTTCGTAAAAGATGCCTATGGATTGCCTTATGTGCCGGGAAGCAGTATAAAGGGAATGCTTCGAACCATCTTGCTAGTCTGGGAAATTTGTAAAAATCCCGATGCATTTCGACAGATTTGTCAGGAAATTAAAACAAGTTCGCAAAATAAGGCCAGCAGGAAAAGCTGTCTGGCAAGAGAAACGGAAAAATTAGAACAACAGATTTTATACACACTTTCCAGAGATGAAAAAAAAGTGAAAAATGCAGTCAATGATTGTTTGTCAGGACTTCATGTGGGGGACAGTGCACCTGTATCTTTGGAACAATTGACGCTCAGTCAGAAGATTGATTATACATTGGATGGAAAGCCAAAGCCGTTACCGTTGTTGCGGGAAACGTTGATTCCCGGAACGGAAATTTGTTTTGATCTTTCGATTGATACGCAGTTATGCAGCTATGATATGGATAATATTCTGGAGGCGGCACAGGTATTTCAACAGGTGTGCAACAAATATTTTTATGATAGGTTTCATCGTTCTATTACAGCCGAACATGCGGTATTTTTGGGAGGTGGCTGCGGATTTCTTTCCAAGACCGTTTTATATGCATTGTTTGGTCAGGAGGCGGTCTATATTGTGGACAAAGTGTTTCAAAATACATTGTGTCGTCAGTACAGTGTACACAAACATCAGAAAGATATTGGATGGAAGGTTGCACCGCATGTCTGCAAATGCACGATGTATCATGGAAAATTATATGATATGGGTGTGGGGCAGATTTCATATGAAGAAAAAGAATAGATTTGTAGATGTGAGACAGGTATAATAGTAGTAGTTTCCAGAGCAGGTGATTTTGATTTTGCGCCGATAGCTGAAAATACTGGGCTACAGGAGTATTTATATAGAAGAAATATGATGGAATGAGCCGGATTTGGTTTTGCGCCGCAATCCGGCTTTGCATCCCAGTGATTTTAAGGGATATAGAGGACAGGATTGAGATATAGGAACCCCGAGGAGGGGACGGAAACAGGATAACGGAATATGATTAGATGGAAGGCAACAAGTATTGAGATATAGGAACCCCGAGGAGGGGACGGAAACTGCACTACATTCTTCCTTTCTGATAGTAATTTATCCATTGAGATATAGGAACCCCGAGGAGGGGACGGAAACATTTTCTAATTTTAACATATGCCGTTCCCCTTTCTTATTGAGATATAGGAACCCCGAGGAGGGGACGGAAACTTTCCTTTCTTGTTAATGTATAAACCATCAACTTTTAATTGAGATATAGGAACCCCGAGGAGGGGACGGAAACTGCACTACATTCTTCCTTTCTGATAGTAATTTATCCATTGAGATATAGGAACCCCGAGGAGGGGACGGAAACATTTTCTAATTTTAACATATGCCGTTCCCCTTTCTTATTGAGATATAGGAACCCCGAGGAGGGGACGGAAACTGTTATTTTGTTCTCCATTGCTTCTCCTTTCCATTTATTGAGATATAGGAACCCCGAGGAGGGGACGGAAACGAAATGCCGATAAAATCAGCAAACTTTTCTTCTGTTTCAAATTGAGATATAGGAACCCCGAGGAGGGGACGGAAACTTTTTCCGAATAGTTGACGAATAGTTAAAACGCTACAACCCATTGAGATATAGGAACCCCGAGGAGGGGACGGAAACTGTTGTTGTTATTGTTGTTATTATTGTTGTTGTTGTTAAATATTGAGATATAGGAACCCCGAGGAGGGGACGGAAACGCTCCAGATCGGATACCTTCTTATTTAATGCAGCAATTGAGATATAGGAACCCCGAGGAGGGGACGGAAACCAAACAACCCTTTCGTGTTGATATACAATCCATCATTGAGATATAGGAACCCCGAGGAGGGGACGGAAACTGTTCCACAGGATAGTTCGTGGAAGATTCTTTGATCAGATTGAGCTATAGGAACCCCGAGGAGAGGACGGAAACGAGTCACGCGTTGCTGTTGGAAGCTCCGAACGAACAGTGAGACATAGCAACCCCGAGAAGGGGAAGAAACTGCGTTTGTCGCAATTGTGTAATCTGTGCCATAGTAAACTAAAAAAGACCTCCCCAGAAAGGGGACAGATCCAATCATATTGGAAGGAGGCAGTAAAAGATGAGCTATTTATATGTATGTGAACAGGGGGCAACAATTGGCATTACAGAAAATCGGTTTCAGGTAAAATATAAAGATGGCATGGTAAAAAGTATACCGGCAGAAACACTGGAAGTAATTGAAGTTTTTGGAAAGATACAGATTACGACGCAATGTATGACAGAATGTTTGAAACGTGGGGTGAACATCCTTTTTTATTCTACCCAAGGGGCATATTTTGGAAGATTGATTTCTACGAATCATATGAATGTTCAAAGACAGCGTATACAAGCGAAGGTGACAGAAGATGAGCAGTTTCGCCTGAATTTTTCAAAGCGGATCATCAATGCAAAAATTCGTAATCAGATTGTTATTTTACGACGATATGCGAGGAATAGGGAAAACGATATTCAGCGTGCGGTAATTGAAATGCAAAATATGTATCGAAAACTTGAAACAGCACAGCATATTGAACAGGTTATGGGATATGAAGGAACCGCAGCAAAAATTTATTTTCGGGAATTGGGTAAACTGATTGATCCGGCATTTGCATTTACAGGAAGAAACCGAAGACCACCACGGGATCCATTTAATTCTCTGATAAGTCTTGGATATTCTATTATTTTAAATGAACTATATGGAAAAATAGAGGGGAAGGGATTAAATCCGTATTTTGGAGTGATGCATAGTGACAGGGAAAAACATCCGACATTGGCAAGTGATTTGATGGAGGAATGGAGAGCAGTACTGATTGATTCCATAGCATTGGGGATGCTGAATGGGCATGAACTTGTGAGAGAGGATTTTTATTCTGGAACAGATCAACCGGGGGTGTTTTTGGAAAAAGAAGGATTTAAAAAATATGTGCAGAAGCTGGAAACAAAATTCCGGGCAGAAAGCAGATATTTAACATATATTGATTACAGTGTCAGTTTTCGAAGGGCTATGGATTTGCAAATTAATCAGTTCATTCGAGCCATTGAAGAACAGGATGTGCAGCAATATACACCTGTGATGATTCGATAGGAGGCGCATATGGAAAATTATTTTTGGAATACCGAAGAATCACATAATGTGAAAAAATTATATGTTCTCATTATCTATGATATTGTTGATAATAAGAAGCGACTCGCGTTTTCTAAAAAATTGAATGGTTACGGATTTCGTGTCCAAAAGTCCGCATTTGAAGCGATGATTACAGAAAATTTGTATCGTAAGCTGATAGATGAAATTCCAAAACTGATAGATAAGGAACTGGATAGCGTAAGAGTTTATAAGATTCGTGGGAGTGGGGAAGTAAATTTATTTGGAGTAAGTTCCGCAATTGCAGATGAAGAGGTTATTATTATATGAAGAATATGGTATGATTGAGATAGAAAATCAAAAGCACAGGAGAAAAGTTAATATGAATCAGAAAATATTATTTACTGCGGTGGGAGGAACGGATCCAATATCCTCGACAAATTGTTATGATGGAGCAATTTTACATATTTGCAGATATTATCAGCCGGATAAAGTAATTATGTATATGTCAAAGGAAATGTTGGAAAATCAGGAAAAGGACAATCGATACCAATATTGTCTGGATAAACTGTGTGAATTGCAACATCGTATGATGAAGTATGAGGTGATAGAGAAAAAAGAATTGACAAAAGTGCATGAGTTTGATTTTTATTATGAAGATTTTCAGAAGATCATTCGGGAAATTTGTCAGACAATGGATGAGACGGATGAACTGCTTTTGAATGTGTCTTCGGGGACGCCGGCAATGAAGAGTGGACTGTTGGTATTGCAAACGATGGAGGAATATCCGGCAAAACTGATACAGGTTTCAACGCCTGAAAAAAGTATCAATGAGCATCATCATAAAGATTATGATGTGATAACATTGTGGGAGCTGGATGAGGACAACCAGCCTGATGCTGAAAATCGTTGCAGTGAAATTGCATGTCCGAGTTTGCAAAAATTGAAAAAAGAAGAAGTGATCAAAAAACATATTTTATCATATGATTACCGGGCTGCATTGACCGTTACAGATACAATGAAAGAAACAGAGACACAACATTATAAAAGTTATTTGGAATTGGCAGAAAAACGATTGTTATTGGATATTTCAGAGGTAGATAAGATTGCAAAACGGATTGATTTTGACTGTATACCTGTTAAATCTTCTTCGGAGCGTATGCTGTTTGAATATGCCTTATGCATGGTGATAAAGATAAAAAAGGGAGAATATGTAGATTTTATACGTGCCATTACACCGATTCTTGTGGATTTATTCGAACTTGTGTTAAAAATACAATGTAATATAGATTTGAATGATTACTGTAAATGGATAAATAAAAAGGATGGTACAAGACAGCGGCACTGGTCGGGAGATAAACTACAGGGCACAGAGATTGAGCGAGTATTAAATGCGGCATTTTCTGGAAATTTTAAACAGGGAGATGTTTATTCTGTCCATGTGAAAGTTTTAATTGAACATTTTTCATCAGATTCACAGTTGAAAGAATTGACTGGAAATCTGCGACTGGTTGAAGAAAAAATTCGAAATACTGCAGCACATGACATTGTTTCCGTAACGGAAAAAACAATAGAAAGCAGGACTGGATTTTCTGCAACAAAAATTATGCAGATGATACAGAGACTATTTATGTATTCCGGAATAAAAATAAAAAAAGAGTATTGGGATTCTTATGATCAGATGAATCAGGCAATTTTACAACAATTCTTATAAAAACAAAGATAGATTGCTTTAGATATACAATGCGCTTTTTCTTGGAAAAGACAAAAACGAACTGTACGCATTCTGGTTACAGATGAAAGTGAACGAACAGATGGAAATAGAATTATATTAGACAATCTGGTGAAATTAGGGTATTATAAATAATAAGGGAGTTACCCTAAAACAGGAGTGTTATAGAAATTATTATTAAATGGAGGTTTAACGTCTTCATGGATAAACTATATATGATCTTATTATGCCTGATGATAGTACCAATTCTTATTTGTATCAAATATTCCAGAAGAATAAAAAGTGATGTGGCATCTTCCATTGTGAAATGCCTCATTTTTACAATTGTTACTATCCTTAGCAATGGTCTGTCTGCTTTTTCAGGAAATGAAACATTTTCTTATATAATGGAAGCACTTTATCGGTTTTCCTTTGATCTGATGCTGATATATGTATTGCAGTATTCCCAGCAGTATACGCGTGTTTTTCACGAGGTTTCACCGTTTAAAAAGGGGTGTTTCATAATTGCATATCTGGATGGAATTTTACTGTTTTTAAATATAATTTTTCATAACGTATTTACGATAGAAACCGTGCGATTCCCGAATTTTGATATGTATCATGTAGCCGACAAATCCATTATTTTTTACTTTCACTATGTGTTTGCATATGGTCTGGTATTTTGTATTATTGCATCGTTTATAATCAAAATTATACAGATACCGGATTTTTATCGTAAGAAATATTTGCCGATACTTGTGTTAATGTGTGTGATCACGGTTTCAAAATTTATATGTGGAATTTTAGAATTTCCGATTGATGTGTCACTTCCTTTTTTTGTATGCGCAGCAATACTGATCTGTTACCTGACACTGTACCGTTCTCCGCGTGAACTTGTAGATAAAACACTGTCCATCGTTGTAAATGAAATGAATAACGCTGTGATATGTTTTGATATAAATAACGAATGTGTGTATGCCAATGAGCGTGCATTGAAAATATTTAACAGTTCACTGGATTCCCTTTCCGGGATCTCGGAGGATGTACAGGGCTGGATAAAAGAACATGACACCAACAATTCGGCCTCCCTTGAATGGAGTGGTCAAACCATTATTGACAACAAAACGTATTATTTCGATATCGAATACAGAAAACTGTTTGATAAAAAGAATGAATATATAGGTTTTTTCCTGAATCTGATTGATAATACGGAGAAACATATTGCGTTTGAGAAAGAAAAATACCTTGCAACACATGATACGCTTACCGGATTGTATAATAAGAATTATTTTGCCCATAAAACATCGGAAATCTTAAATGAAAATCCGGATAAAGAGTGGCTGCTGATCTGTTCCAATATCAAGGATTTTAAACTGGTCAACGATCTTTTTGGTCTTGAAAAAGGAAACGAAGTCCTTAAAATGGAAGCAGATCTTCTTAAAGCACAATGTGGGGAAGGGAGCGTCTATGGACGCACCGGTGGTGACAAATTTGCAATATGCATCCCAAAAGAAGAATTTAAAGAGCAGGATTTTATAGATGCGATACAGACCATGGGGCATGCATTTAACAATGACCTGTATCATCTTCATATTTATGTCGGTGTTTATGAAATCACAGACCGGAATGAAGAAGTATCCATTATGTGTGATAAAGCCAATCTTGCAATAAAGGCACTGGGTGAAAACTATGATAAATCAATTGCATACTATAATGATACGATATTTCATGATACCGTTGCCGAAAAGCAGCTGGTGGGGGATTTTGATAAAGCACTTGCCGAAAAACAGTTCTGCATGTATTTACAGCCACAGGTGACATCGGAAGGAAAATTACTGGGGGCAGAGGCTCTTGTCCGATGGCAGCATCCGAAACGCGGTCTGATTTTTCCGGGGGATTTTATTGAAGTTTTTGAAAAAACAGGTCTGATTTACCGGCTTGACCGGTTTGTGTGGGAACTTGCCGTACAAAAACTTGCACAATGGCAGAAAGACGGGCGGGACGATCTGTATATATCCGTAAATATTTCGACCAAGGACTTTTACTATATGGATGTATATGAAACAATTACCAGTCTTGTTGAAACCTATAAAATCATTCCTTCCACACTGAAACTGGAAATTACGGAAACCGCAATTATGACCGGAACCGCAGGGGAACTTGAAATGATTGAACGGTTCAGGAAATCTGGCTTTCAGGTGGAAATAGATGATTTCGGAAGCGGCTATTCTTCATTTAATACGCTAAAGGATATGGACGTGGATGTGCTGAAAATAGATATGGGCTTTTTAAGGACAACCCGGCCGGAACGCTTAGAGAGAAGTATGTCCATTATAAATACGATCATTTCACTCACCAAAACACTTGGTCTTTCCGTTATCACGGAGGGAGTCGAAACAAAGGAACAAATTGATGAGCTTACCCGGATGGGATGCGGAATTTATCAGGGGTATTATTTTTCAAAGCCGATTCCGGTAGGTCAGTTTGAAGATACCTATCTGTAAATTTATCCGGTATAGTTTCAGGCTTAAGATAGTGTGTCATGGTAGAGACGCTGATATTTCGCCGGAGTGGTGTGTAATTCTTTTTTGAAGGCACGGATAAAGGCCTCCGGATTTTCATAGCCGAGCGTATCGCGGATGGCGGCAACCGATTTGGTGGTGTTGCGCAGCATGTGCTCGGCTTTTTGTATGAAGAAGTCATGAATGGTCATTCTAAAATCCGGAATAAAGGTATTGCCAACATATTCAGTCAAATGGGACTTGTGGAGGCATGGGGAAGCGGAGCTATCTGGAGGTGTCCGGGGATTACCGGTAATAGTTGTCATTGCCTCAAAAGTTTATTTCAATCCTGATTTATAATATGCAGCTTGTGGCAAAAGAGCACGGCTGCCTGGGTTCTTCCGGTGGGAATACAACTATATTGTGTGTGTGTAAAACGGTATGGGGTATCGGGACTCGGCAATATAATTGTTTTTTTAAGCGTAATCCGTTATACTAGATGCATAGTATAGCGGATTATTTTTTGGAGGTACTTATGGGAAGATTTTTGAATCCAGATAATGGGGCTTTTTCAGAGGCAGTCAATTCAGAAATTTATATTGATAAAACCCGTTTGCTGGAATACACCAACCGGGTGATAAATACCACATCAAAATTTATCTGTAACAGCCGTCCGAGACGTTTTGGAAAGTCCATGACTGCAGACATGCTTTCCGCTTATTACAGCAGGGGCTGTGATTCCAAAGAGCTCTTTAAAAATTATGAGATAAGTACAGTTTCATCATATGAAAAGAATCTTAATAAGTATGATGTGATTCATTTTGATGTACAGTGGTGCATGATGGATGCCAAAGATACAGATCATGTTGTAGATTATATCAATGAGGGAATTTTACAGGAACTGAGGGAAGCATACGGACAGATCATTCCGGATGCGGTCAGGACTGCTTATGGGGCAATGTCCTATATCAAAGTGGCTACGGGCAATAAATTTGTTGTCATCATTGATGAGTGGGATGTTTTGATTCGAGATGAGGCACAGAATCATACATTGCAGGAGGCATATATTGATTTTCTCAGAGGAATGTTTAAAGGCACAGAACCTTCCAGATACATTGCGTTAGCATATTTGACGGGAATTTTACCGATTAAGAAATTAAAAACGCAGTCAGCGCTCAACAATTTTGAAGAGTTTACCATGCTCGATGCAGGACGGATGGCTCCTTACGTCGGGTTTACAGAAGAAGAAGTCCACGGACTGTGTGAACAATACGGATGCAGTTATGAACAGGTGAAATCCTGGTATGATGGCTATTTATTAGAGGATTATCAGGTATATAATCCGAAGGCCGTTGTCAGTGTCATGTTAAATGGAAAGTATAAAAGTTATTGGTCAAATACCGGAAGTTATGAGGCAATTGTGCCACTGATCAACATGGATTTTGATGGCTTGAAATCTGCAATTATCGAGATGTTGTCGGGTGCATCCGTAGAAGTGGATGTGACATCCTTTCAGAATGACACGGTAAGTTTTGCAAATCGGGATGATGTGCTTACGTACCTGATTCATTTGGGATATCTGGCTTATGATCAGGACAGCCGGCATGTTTTTATTCCGAATGAAGAAATCCGGCACGAGTTAAATCATGCAGTGAAACGTACCAGGTGGAATGAGATGGTGACATTTCAAAAAGAATCGTCAGCGTTATTAGATGCAACGCTGGAAAAAGATGGAATGGAGGTTGCAAAGGGGATTGAGAAAATTCATACCGGGTATTCTTCAACGATTATGTACCATGATGAAAATTCGCTCAGCAGTGTACTTACGATCGCATACTTAAGTTCCATGCAGTACTATTTTAAACCCATCCGGGAATTGCCGACCGGCCGTGGTTTTGCGGATTTTGTTTATATTCCAAAACCGGAATATAAAGCTGATTATCCGGCACTGGTTGTGGAACTGAAATGGAATAAAACTGCGGATACCGCCTTACAACAGATAAAAGACAGAAAGTATCCGCAATCGTTAGAGCCATATACAGGAAATATTCTGCTCGTAGGAATCAATTATGATAAGAAGACGAAAGAACATTCCTGTGTGATTGAAAATGATAAAAAGCAATAAGCGTTAAGCTCCGTCTTTTTGCAGAATTGAAACAAATCCCGCAACAAAACTAAACAGAACAGGAAGAAACCAATGGAAGAAAAAATCATGCATCTTCTGATCACGGAAGACGATATGGCACTCGCACAGGGACTGCAGCGCGCATTACAGGAGAAAAAACGGCAGGTGCTATGCTGTAAAAATATACAGGAGACCAGACAGCATCTGCATCAGAACCAGACAGATCTGCTGATTCTCGATGTAAATCTGCCGGATGGAAGCGGTTTTGATCTGCTGCAGGAGATCCGCAGAACCTCGGATCTTCCGGTGATCTTACTTACGGCAAACGATCTGGAAATGGATATTGTAAGCGGACTGGAGCAGGGAGCAAATGATTACATCACAAAGCCGTTCAGTCTGGCGGTACTCCGGGCGCGGGTAAACACCCAGCTTCGGAACCGGACGGTGCAGATGCAGAAAGAAAGCGCAAAAAACACACAGATCTGGGAGGGCAGTATCTGGAAGTTTGATTTTACAAATATGCGTTTTACCGTAAGCGGACAGGAAGTGGAGTTAAGTAAAACCGAGCAGAAACTTCTGGCGCTTCTTGTGCAGCATGTGGGGATGACCGTGCCGCGGGAAACTTTGATGGATCGCATCTGGACCGATGGCGCGGTGTACGTGGATGAAAACGCGCTTTCGGTTGCCATCAAGCGGCTGCGGGATAAATTACAGGCAAAGGAGCAGATCCGGACCGTGTATGGGATCGGATATGTATGGGAAGTATGATCGGATATTTTGTAATTATATTGCTTGCGGCAGGGAGTGTGCTTGCAGCAGCACTTTTCCTCAGACACCGGCAGAAACAGGTGATGGATGGACTTTCCGATATGCTTGAGGCGGCGATAAACGGCACCTTTTCCGAGACCACATTTGATGAGTCGCGGCAGTCATCGCTGGAAAACCGTCTGGCGCAGTATCTGGCGGCATCGGAACTTTCGGTGCGAAGCATAGATGCGGAGCGGGAAAGAATCAAAGAACTGATCGCAGATATTTCCCATCAGACGCGGACGCCGCTTTCAAATATTTTATTGTATACGGAACTGCTGGAGGAAGAACCGCTGGGGGAAGTAGCACAGGATTCCGTAAAAAAGCTGCGGCAGCAGAGTGAAAAATTACAGTTTTTAATGGATGCGCTTGTCAAACTTTCAAGGCTTGAGACAGGCGTTTTTGTGTTGCATCCAATCCGGCAGCCGCTGACAGAACTGGTCGTAGACGGTATGGAAAGTTACCGGGAAAAAGCAGCCGCCAAAGGACTTGCGATTGCGTTTTCTGGGACGAAAAAAGCAGAGGAAGACGCACCGGTTTATGCGTACTTTGATAAGAAATGGTCCATGGAAGCACTGGGAAATATTCTCGATAATGCGATCAAATATACGAACACAGGAGGGATTACCATAAAACTCTGTTCCTATGAACTGTTTGCCTGCGTGGAAGTGACGGATACAGGAATCGGCATCGGTGAGGAGGAGCATGCGGCGGTATTTGGGCGTTTTTACAGGGGAAACGCGGTTGCCGAAAAGAGCGGTGTGGGGATCGGACTGTATCTGGCACGATCTATCATGCAACAGCAGGGCGGATATATCCGGCTTTCGTCCGTGCCTGGGGCAGGCTCAACGTTTGGGCTGTATTTTCCAACGGCAATTGTGTCAAAACTGTAAGAATCTTTTGTCTCCGGGACAGATTCTCGAAAGAATTCTGTGCGACAATCTTAAAAGAAGGCAGGAAATGCCAAATCAGGAGCAAAAGGAGATTACAGGATGGTCATTTTGGAAACCAGAGATTTGAAAAAACAGTATGGCACGGGGGAGACCGCCGTGCACGCGCTGGCGGGGGTAAACCTGTCGGTGGAAAACGGAGAATTTGTCGCGGTGGTAGGAACCTCCGGATCGGGAAAATCGACGCTTTTACATATGCTTGGAGGACTCGACCGGGCAACATCCGGCAAAGTCTATGTGGACGGCAAAGACATCTTTGCATTAAAGGATGAAGAACTGACGATTTTCCGCAGAAGAAAAATCGGATTTGTCTTTCAGTCCTTTAATTTAGTTCCGGTGCTGTCTGTCTATGAAAACATTGTGCTGCCGCTGCAGCTTGACGGAAAAACTGTGGACAATGCATTTATCGGGGAGATTGCAGAGGCACTCGGACTGAAAGAAAAATTAAACGTGCTGCCAAACCAGCTTTCGGGAGGACAGCAGCAGCGCGTGGCGATCGCGCGGGCACTCGCAGCCAAACCGGCGATTTTATTAGCAGATGAACCGACCGGAAATCTCGACAGCCGTACCTCACAGGATGTGATGGGGCTGCTCAAAACAACCAGCACCAAATTTGCGCAGACCATTGTGATGATCACACACAACGAGGAGATCGCACAGCTCGCAGACCGGATCATTCGTATCGAGGATGGACGGATTGTGACCGGGAAAGCAGGTGAGGCATTATGATGCAGGTAAAAAACAGTGCCTGTGTGCGTACCGTTGCCGTGCGCAGTCTGCGGGCTTCGAGAATGAGAAACCGGATCGCTGTGATTGCAATTATGCTGACCACGATGCTGTTTACCGCGCTGTTTACGATTGCAATTTCCATCAATGATTCGTTCCAGCAGTCCAACTTTCTTATGGCCGGAGGCGATGCGCACGGGTCTTTTAAGAAACTGACGGAAGAACAGATGGAAACCTTAAAAAAAGATCCGCTCATTCGGGAGACAGGTGCGCGGTTGTTTTTAGGAATGGGAACCGGGGATGCATTTCGCAAGACACAGGTGGAAGTCAGCTATATGGATGCGCATGAAGTAAAACATTATTTTTGCACACCAACGCACGGACATCGTCCAAAAGAGGGAAGCAATGAGGCGATGACAGATACCCGGGTGTTAAAACTGTTAGGAGTACAGCCGAAAGTCGGTACAAAATTTACCATGGCGTATCAGATCGGAGGGGAACAGTCAGAACCGAAAATGGTGACGCAGGAGTTTGTTCTCTCCGGCTGGTGGGATTACAACGGAGTTTCCCAGGCAAGCAATGTGATCGTGCCGGAAAGTTATGTGAAAAAGACATTGCAGCATGTGAATATCGGGGAGGATGAAGAGAGTGGAAAATGGTCACTTGACGTTATGTTTGGGAATGCACTTCATATCGAAAAAGATATGCGGCAGGTGATCAGAGACTGTGGATTTCAGTCAGAAGATGCTTCCAAACCGGGCTATATTGCATTTGGTGTAAACTGGGGCTATACCGGTGCGCAGTCGAGCAGCAATCTGAATCCGGAAAGCATTGCAGCCATTGTGGCATTGCTTGTGCTTATTGTATTTACCGGATACCTGGTCATTTACAATGTGTTTCAGATTTCCGTTGCCAACGATATCCGTTTCTACGGACTGTTAAAAACGATCGGCATGACCGGGCGGCAGCTCAAGCGGATCATCCGGCTGCAGGCAGTCCTTTTATCAGGCATTGGAATCCCGGCGGGACTTCTTCTGGGATTTGGAATCGGCGTGGGACTGACACCGGCTGTCATGGCACAGACGAGTTACACGACAGCGGTTATAAAATTGCATGCGTGGGTATTTGTGGGAGCAGCACTTTTTTCACTGGTCACCGTATTTTTATCCTGCAATAAGCCGGGGCGGATCGCTGCAAAGGTATCCCCGGTCGAAGCGGTGCGCTATACGGAGGCAGACTGTGGCCGAAAAAAAGCAAAAGCGGCAAAAAAGCCGGCGTCTTTGGGGCGTATGGCATGGGCAAATGTGGGACGAAACCGGAAGAAAACGGTTCTTGTTGTCATTTCCCTCTCCCTTGCGGTTGTTCTTTTAAATCTGACCGTTATGTTTGCAAACGGATTTGATATGGATCTGTATTTGAAACACTTCTGTGTGAGCGATTTTGTGTTTGCCAATGCGGATTATTTTAACGTGCAGAAAGGATTTCATTCTTCCGATGAAGCGGTGGAAGATTCTGCAATGCAGACCGTGCTCGCGCAAAATGGGGTTAAAGAGAGTGGATGTGTCTACGGACAGACAACCCGGGTTTTGGAAAAAATAAAGAAAAAAGATATGCTGGCGTATTTTACATCCATGGGACATACCATGACAAAAGAGCAGGAAAAGGGTTATTTCAATTGGAAGGAACAGGCAGATGATGGCAGTTATTATGACGATATTCAGTTGTATGGAATGGATGCATTCCCGCTTCAGAAAGTAAAGGTGCTCAAAGGCGATGTCGCGTCACTGGATCAGGAGAATGCCATTGCAGCAGTCTATAAGCAGGATGATTATAACAAAAAAGTTGATCACAGTAACTGGGCCGGGGTGGGCGATCAGGTGACACTCAGGTACGTAAACAGTTGGAAATACTTTGACGCAAAGAGTGGAAAAGAGATCCTGGAGGATGAGGTTGACGATTATGAAGATGCCTATGTCATGAAAGCAGATGATTATACACAAAAAACCTATACGGTGGTGGCAGAGATTCTGGTGCCTTCTGCGATGAGCTGCCGGTATTATGGATCGCCGCAGTTTGTGCTTGGAAGCGATACGTTTATCAAAGATACCGGGACAAAAGATGTCATGCATATGATGTTTGATATGAAAAACAATCAGAGTGCAAGAGCAATGGAAAGTTTTTTGAAAAATTATACGGAACAGGTCGAGCCGCTGTACAGCTATGAATCGAAATTTTCCTACGAAAAAGAGTTTGATTCGTTCCGTGGGATGTTTTTGCTGCTTGGAGGTGTTCTCTCCGGTGTGATCGCTGTGGTCGGAACATTAAATTTCCTGAATGCCATCCTCACGGGGATGATTGCAAGACGCAGGGAGTTTGCTGTGCTGCAGTCGGTTGGCATGACCAGACGCCAGTTGAAGCGGATGCTTGTGTATGAGGGACTGTTGTATACGTTTGCGGCGATTGTCATTTCGCTTATTCTTGTTGTGGCATCTGAGCCGTTTATGGGAAAGATGATTGAAAAAATGTTCTGGTTTTTCCGGTTTCAGTATACCATCGGTCCGGTCGTGCTTGCGGCACTGATCTTTACCGTGATCGGCGCGGGGGTTCCGCTTGTGGTCTATCGTGTGGTTGGAAAGCAGACAATTGTGGAGCGGTTGAGGGAGACGGAGTAAAAAAGAATAACAAAACATTTCCGAATAAAACCTGAATCCATGTGGCATAAGAAGCAATTCATTCGGTTACTTTGCTTTTCAGGACAGATGTGATATCTGCCGAAAGCGTTGCTGAATGTTCCAAAAACAGAGCAATAAAAATAAATATTTCTTTAATTTTGAGACCATACTATTTACATAAAGGAAACCGTAAGGTAATCTTAAAAAAATGTAAAGTATGCGGATCATAAGAAAGAGGTTTATGGATGAGAAAGAAACAGATCACAGTTATAATTGGCAGGATGTTTTGTGGAGGAGCGTTTAATCTATGGAACAGGCAGAATAAAACCAAAACGGCAATGAAATTATCAGCTGTTGTTATGCTCTTGTGCCTGATGCTGGGGGCATGTGCACAGAAACAGAAGATACCGGCTGCAACTTATATGGGAGGAAACCATACCATTACAGAAATTTGCAAAGAACTGGATACCGCGGGAGCTTCCCATGTAGATACATTCCGGGAATGGGTAACTGATTTTGCGGATTCGGCCGGGAAGAATGCAAAGCTTGAGGATGTCTGGTCTGATCCGGAAAACATGAAAGCAGATATCGGCAAATGTATGGATGGCTGGGAACAGAATCATGATTACTCCGACACAGACTGCAGAATGACAGCCTTTCTCTTACTGGATGGCCTGCTTCACGCAGAATCAACGGAAGACAATTATGAAGGTACTTATCTAATGTTTGATACAGAAGCAATAGATAATGTGGAAAGGTATGAAACCATAAAAGAGAACCGGGATATGTTTACCACACTCTATGGAGAAAAGAGTGTTGCGGATAAAAAACATCCGGAAACAGCATTTTCGGATAGCTGGGAACATTATGGATTTCAAATAGACAGTGACAGGATATCGCTCCTTAGTATCGTGATATATGACCCGTATTCGGATGTTACTTTCGTGGGTCATACAGGTACCCTGATAAAGGACAGGGATGATTACTTATTTGTAGAAAAGATTGCATTTGAACAGCCATATCAGGCAACAAAGGTGAAGACGGTGGATGAATTGCTCAATATTCTGTCATTGAGACCGGAATATTTCGGAGAAGAGGGAGAAGCCGGACCGTTTGTTTATAATAATGGGGAATATATTGGAACATTAAAGGCGAAGACATAGTAGCAAAAAACATTTGACATACCGGAAATATTCCTTTATAATCGTTCTAAAAAGAACGATGAAGGAGGAAGAGAAGATGTACTTCTGGGATAAGCATAAAACAATTACAAGTTATTATGAATTGCTTTCCGGAGAGGTATGTGACCGGTATGGGCTGACACAGATGGAATACGATATACTTATGTTCCTTCATAATAATCCGCATCACAATACCGCAGCAGAAATAGTAAAGGTTAGAAAATCAACGAAATCCCATGTTTCAACTTCGTTGAAAAAATTGGAAAATAAAGGACTGGTTGAAAGAATACAAAGTAAGGATAATAAAAAGCATATAGAGATTATTCTGCTGGATCGGGCGGAACTTATAGTGGCGGCAGGAATTAACGCACAGAAACAGTTTGCAGGAAATGTTTTAAGCGGATTGACAGAAGAAGAAAAGCGCATGTGTATTCAGGTATTTGACCGGATCTGCAATAATGCGGAAGAACATTTAAGGGAATACAAGAAAAAAACGAATGAAAACGAATCCCTGGATATGAAGAGTACCGGGAATCATTTGTTTTACAGTCAATTGATGGAAAAGGAGCAGGATCAAAAGGATGGAAGAGAACAATTACAAACCACAGATTCCGGATGTGATGGAAGCAATATTTGATGCTGCGTATCTGATTTTCGATTTAGTTGCCGCAATTTTATTTTTTACATTTTCAAAAGGAAATATCTTATTTGTACTTTATGGAATATTAACATTGACACTTTGCGGAGGGGATGCTTTTCATCTGGTGCCAAGAATTATAAGGGCAGTTCGTGGAAGCGATGAGAAGATAAAGAGGCAGCTGGGAATTGGATTGCAGGTATCGTCTGTTACAATGACGGTGTTTTATATTATTTTAATGTATGTCTGGAAATTTACATTTCCGGAAATGATAATACCGACAATAGTGGAAGCGGTCGTGTGGATATCAGCGGTTGTCAGAATTGTGATATGCATGTTTCCACAGAACAATTGGTGTACAGATGAAGGAAATATGAAATTATCAATTGCCAGAAATGGTGTCTTTGCGGTGACGGGGATCGGAGTGATTATTCTGTATATCATTTCCGGGAATGCAAATGGGTATGGTATGACAAGAATGGTTGCGGCGATCATTCTTTCTTTTGCCTGTTATCTGCCGGTTACTTTATTCAGTAAAACGAAACCAAAGGTGGGATTATTAATGATTCCAAAAACCTGTGCATATATGTGGATGATTGCAATGGGACTACAACTGTTATTTTAAAAACAAAAATATTATAGAGGCAGGGTATTATAATGAAAATGGAAAAATTTGTAAAGCTTATGACGGGACATTTTGATAACAGAGAACAATTTACAGAAATGAAATCTGCAGGAAAATTATTTCCGTATGCCAGACATGTGAATACAGTCTGTAATGATAAGATAAATAATATTCCGGAAAATTTTACCGGAATATTTATTGTAGAAGAAAGTTATTATGAGACGGATGGAAAATGCCATGCATCACCGCATTTATTTCTTGTTACGGATTGTGACGGTGGAATTATGCTTTCTTCCTACGAAATTCCGGCAGGAGAAGACAAAAATACGTTTTCTTATGCTTCCATGAAGAACGTAGAATATAGTGACCTGAAAAGATCTGAGAAGTTTACCCCGGCATTGTATCAGGAAAAGGATGGTGTCTGGGAAGGGGGAAGTGTGAGTCAGTTTACCCCTGTGATGACATTCCGGTTATGGGAGAGATTCTCGGAGACATGTCTGGAGGTGTCAGAAAGTATGGAAGTGAATGGAAAGAAAACTTTCGGATATGATGTGCCGGTCATTTATAAAAGAATATGATTGTGAACCGGCTGTGGGAGACGGAGTAAAAAGAATAACTGATATAAAAGCCGCCTAAACTGGTAAAAATATGGAAATAAAAAGAAAAGAGGACAGCAAATGTGCACAGCAGCAACTTATAAGACAGCAGATTTTTATTTTGGACGTACTCTGGATTATGAATTTTCCTATGGGGATGAAGTGGCAGTCCTGCCACGGAATTATGCACTTGCCTTCCGGCATATGGGTACATTAAAAGCGCATTATGCCATAATCGGAATGGCATATGTGGTGGGGGATTATCCCCTGTATTATGATGGCATCAACGAAAAAGGACTGGGCATGGCAGGACTTAATTTTGTAGGAAATGCCGTGTATCAGGAAGTCGGCGAAGGAAGAGAAAATATCGCGCAGTTTGAATTTATTCCATGGATTCTGGCACAGTGTGCATCGGTTGAGGAGGCAAGGGAAGAACTTGACAAAATGAATCTTGTGGGGACGCAGTTTGGCGAGCAGCTTCCGGCGGCGCAGCTGCACTGGATCATTGCGGATGAAAAGGAGTGTATCGTCGTGGAATGTATGGTGGACGGGCTGCATGTGTATGACAATCCGGTGGGGGTGCTGACCAACAATCCGCCATTTCCGCAGCAGATGTTTTTATTGAATCAGTATATGCATCTTTCCCCGAAGCAGCCGGTCAATACGTTTTGCGAGCAGCTTCCATTGGAGCAGTACAGCCGCGGTATGGGAGCGTTGGGACTGCCGGGAGATCTTTCTTCCACATCGCGTTTTGCCCGCGTGGCGTTTACCAGACTGCATGCTATGTCCGGAGAGTCCGAGGCGGAAAGTGTCAGTCAGTTTTTCCACATTTTAGGTTCGGTTGACCAGCAGCGCGGATGTTGTGAGGTGGCAGATGGCAAATATGAAATTACGTTGTATACTTCCTGCTGCAATGCAACAAAAGGAATCTATTACTGCACGACGTATGAAAATCATCAGATCACGGCGGTGGATATGCACAGGGAAAATCTTGACGGGGAGACGCTTGTGCATTACCCGGTTGTGAAAGGGGAACATATTTTGTGGCAGAATTAAAAGTGTGGGACATATGGAAAAAAGTTATGGATTAAGTCCCGGAGAAATATGGTAATGGGACACATGGTAAAAAAGTTATGAATTAAGTCCCGGAGAAATATGGCGGTGGGACATATAGAAAATTTCTTTGCGTTTATGTCCTGTTCAATAGAACAAATGGGACATAAGAAGGAAGTTTTACACCATATGTCCCAGAGCCGAAGGGAAGGGGGACATAAAAGGGTTGTTTTATGCCATATGTCCCGAAGTCAAAAGAAAGAGGGACATAAGAAGAAAGTTTTACGCCATATGTCCCGGAGCTCAAAGGAAGGGGATGTAAGAAGAAAATTTTAAGATATATGTCCCGAAGTCAAAGAGAAGAGGGACATAAGAAGAAAGTTTTACGCCATATGTCTCAGAGCAAAAGGGAAGAGGGACATATAGAAAAAAAGTTATGAATTAAGTCCCGGAGAAATGATGTGGTGGGACATATAGAAAATTTCTTTGCGTTTATGTCCTGTTCAATAGAACAAATGGGACATAAGAAGGAAGTTTTACGCCATATGTCCCAGAGCCAAAGAGAAGGGGGACATAAAAGGGAAGTTTTACGTCATATGTTCCGAAGTCAAAAGAAAGAGGGACGTAAGAAGAAAGTTTTACGCCATATGTCCCGGAGTCAAAGAAAGAGGGACATGAGAAGGAAGATTTAAGTTATATGTCCTGAAGTCAAAGAGAAGAGGGACATAAGAATGGAGCTTTAAACTATATGTCCCAGAGCCAAAGAGAAGAGGGACATAACACAATATGTCCACACAAAAGAGGAGAAGGAAATTTTAAAATGAAATATATTCCATTAATCATCGTGTTACTTCTGATTCTGGCAATTCTGGTTTTGGTCTTTTACGGAGTGTCCCGTGTGAAACGATTTTCCAGACAATTGTTCGGCACAGATGATATTATACAGGGAGTGAAAAAAGCACAGGAGGATGCCGCGTCAACACCGCGTTCGGTTTCTGCGATGACAAGGATTGCCCTGCCTCAGATCGTTTCCGATTTCCCGGATTTTCAATACGATGAGATGAAGCAGCGCGCAGAAAATGCCCTGACACAGTATCTGCAGGCGGTGACGGCACAGAATGTGGAAATTCTGAGGGAGGGAAATGAGGACTTAAAAGAGCAGCTTTGTTCACAGATCAGCGCGTCTGTTTCCGAGGGCAGGAGGGAACATTTTACACAGGTAAAGATCCATCAGACGGAGATTGCCCGATACCGCAAGGAGGCAGGACGGTGCATCGTGACATTTCAGTCTGCAGTGGAAAGTTTCCACTATGTGACAGATGAGGCGAATGTTGTAGTTCGGGGATCGGATCATACTTTAGAGCAGAGCCGCTATAATACAGATCTTGTTTATATTCAAAACCGTGCGCTTGCAAAAGATGCCGCAGACAATGCAATTGGGATTACCTGTCCAAACTGTGGGGCACCTGTCACAAATCTCGGAGCAAAGTTCTGTGAGTATTGCGGAGCCGGAATTATAGAATTAAATGTACATGCATGGTTATTTGAAAATATTGAGGAAGCGTAAGTTTTTTATGAAGCAAAAATTTGATCTTATTATCTTGCGTTTCCTGTGATATTGTGTTAAAGTACATATTGTTCTGAATATGAGAACCACAGAGTGATGACAGAGGTCACACGAAGGGGTACACCACCGCGGGTGTAGCTTTCTTCGTGTGGCCTTTTTTGATTTCAGAAAATTTTCTACAACCGTATAAAAGGAGGTCTTACATGGTACATATCAACGGAAAAGACATGGATGTGGCAGGGCAGTCTCTGATGGCATACCTGGAAGCAAATGATTATGAGAAGGGAACCTTTGTTGTGGAATGCAACGAGGAGATCATCCATAAAGAGGATTACAAAACGTACATCCTAAAAGACGGAGACATTATAGAAATCGTCCAGTTTATGGGAGGTGGCTGCGGTACATCTCAGATGTATCGCTAAAGAGTACAGTGTCGGTCCATTTGCAAAGTAAATTTTTCCTGGGGAGATGTTCCCGTTGGTACATCTCAGATGTATCGCTAAAGAATACAGCACCGGTTCATTTGCGAAGCAAATATATCACACAGTCCAATTAATCATAAAACAGCTTGCAAAAGTGGGAATGAACAAAACCACAGCAGAAAAATATCACAGAAAATACAAAGGTAGTGTAAAACGAATTATGAAAAAATCGCCCCTCTTTTTCCTTGGCGTTGACCAATTATAGGTTACTTACAGAAAATCCCGTCAAGGCTGAATTTAACGGTCTAACGGTCTTTCAGTCCGGTCTTACCCAGTTTTCCAACGTAAAATTAAGGTCATTTCAGTCAAAGAAAGGGAGAGTAAATGCCTATATAGCCCAGAATCGTTGATTTTACTGGAGTTGAATCGTTTGTGGAAGTATGAAGTTGACACTACCAATACAAGAAAGAAGGAAGAAAAAATGAAGAATGACACATTTACATTAGGAGGGAAAGAATTCTCCTCGCGTTTTATTTTAGGATCAGGAAAATATTCCATGGAGCTGATCAAGGCTGCCGTTGAAAACGCCGGAGCACAGATTATTACATTAGCAGTGCGCCGCACCAACACAAAGAAAAAAGAAAACATTCTGGACTTTATCCCGGATAACGTAACATTGCTTCCAAACACTTCAGGTGCAAGAGATGCAAAAGAAGCAGTCCGCATTGCGCGCATGGCAAGAGAACTTGGATGCGGAGATTTCGTAAAGGTTGAGATTATGAAAGACAGTAAATATCTGCTGCCGGATAATGTGGAGACCGTAAAGGCAACCGAAATGCTGGCAAAAGAAGGATTTGTGGTGCTTCCATACATGTATCCGGATCTGTATACCGCACGTGATCTGGTCAATGCCGGAGCCGCAGCTGTTATGCCATTGGCGTCTCCGATCGGTTCTAATAAAGGTCTGGCAACGAAAGAATTTATCCAGATTCTGATTGATGAGATTGATCTGCCGGTAATTGTGGATGCCGGAATCGGAAGACCTTCCCAGGCATGCGAGGCAATGGAGATGGGAGCTGCCGCAGTTATGGCAAATACCGCAATTGCAACAGCCGGAGATGTCCCGGCCATGGCGGGTGCATTCAAGGCAGCCATTGAAGCTGGAAGAAGTGCATATCTGTCGGGACTGGGCCGCGTACTTGAGCGTGGTGCTTCCGCAAGTGATCCGCTGACCGGATTTTTAAGAGACTAGGGGGCGTAATCATGGCAGAAAATCAATTTTTTATCGACTCCGATAAGTTAAGCGAAGCTGCATTGGAGCGCAAACATAAACTGGAAACCGATCCGTCGAGCAGAACGAACCATATGGAATATATGCCGGGGATGGAACAGATCGATCCAACCATAAGAAATAAAGTCCTTTCCGAGATGGACAGTTACGATTACAACAAATATACGGCAAGAGATGTGCAGAATGCATTAGAGCATGAAACCTGCAGCGTTGAGGATTTTAAAGCATTGCTTTCGCCAGCCGCAGAGCCGTTTTTGGAGCGCATGGCACAGCGTGCAAAGATCGAGACAGGCAAGCATTTCGGAAATACGGTGTATCTGTTCACACCGCTTTATATTGCAAACTACTGCGAGAATTACTGTGTGTATTGCGGATTTAACTGCTACAACGACATTCATCGTAAGAAACTGACTTTTGAGGAAATCGAGCATGAGATGAAAGTCATTGCAGACTCCGGCATTGAGGAAATCCTGATGCTGACCGGAGAAAGCCGTGCGCAGAGTGATGTCGAGTATATCGGGGAAGCCTGCAGGCTGGCAAAAAAATATTTCCGCAATATCGGTCTGGAAATTTATCCGGTCAACAGCGATGAATACCGGTATCTGCACGAATGCGGCGCTGATTACGTGACGGTATTCCAGGAAACCTATGACAATGTCAAATACGAAACCCTGCATCTGATGGGGCATAAGCGTGTATTCCCATACCGTTTTGAGGCACAGGAGCGTGCGCTGATGGGAGGCATGCGTGGTGTCGGATTTTCCGCATTGCTTGGACTTTCTGATTTCCACAAAGATGCACTGGCTTCGGCACTGCACATTTATTATCTGCAGCGTAAGTATCCGCATGCGGAGTATTCCCTGTCCTGTCCGCGTCTGCGCCCGATCATCAACAACGACAAGATCAATCCGCTTGACGTGCACGAAAAGCAGTTGTGCCAGATTCTGTGTGCATATCGTATTTTCCTGCCGTATGTCGGTATCACCGTTTCTTCCCGCGAGCAGAAACATTTCCGTGACGGCATCGTAAAGATTGCAGCGACAAAGGTATCTGCGGGAGTGTCTACCGGAATCGGAGATCATGAGAGCAAGTATACCGGAAAGGATAGCGGAGAATCCGGAGATGAGCAGTTTGAAATCTCGGATGGAAGAAGCTTTGACCAGATGTATAACGATATGGAAAGCGAAGGTCTGCAGCCGGTATTAAATGACTATGTCTATGTATAGAAAAATCTGCGTGACCAACCGTGCGCTGGCAGAGCATCCTTTTTTAGAACAGTTAGCGTGCGTGCTTGCCACAAAACCGTATGCGATGATCCTGCGGGAAAAAGACCTCACGGAAGAGGTATACGAAGAACTTGCGGGAAAAGTAAAAAAATTGTGTGAAAACACGGACACCAGGCTGATTCTGCACAGTTTCCCGGATGCTGCAATGCATCTGGGGTGTACGGCCATTCATATGCCGCTGCATCGGTTTATGGAGATGCCGGAAGAACAAAAGCAGAAATTTTCAGTGCGCGGTGTCTCCGTACATTCGGTGGAGGATGCGCGCCTGGCAGAACAATGTGGGGCAACCTATCTGACGGCAGGGCATGTGTTTGTGACCGATTGTAAAAAAGGACTGGCACCGAGAGGACTTGATTTTTTGCATGAGGTGTGCAGCTCTGTGAAAATTCCGGTATACGCAATTGGCGGGATTCATGAAGAAAATATGGAAAGCTGCATCCAGTCAGGTGCAGCAGGCGTGTGCATGATGTCGAAATATATGAAAATCTGATTTTGGGTATTCATTTTTTATTACTAAAAAAGTGTAAAATTTTCGATGAAAAAACCATTGTAAGGTGTTATACTGGCAGAAGCATGAGGATAAATGTCAGGAAACATGAAAGAAGAGGTTACCAGTCAATAAAAATGAGTAACATACTGGAAAAACAGTTTTTAAAACAAAGAAATGATTTTGAAAAATCCTGTGTGGAGAGAGATAAAAAATACCACTTTCCGCAAGGAGTGATTTTTGAAACAGATATCGCATATGCAAAGGATAAAGACAAAGCGCACCGTCTGGACAGATATCGTCCAAAAGGGAAAGAGACGCAGATACTTCCAGTGATTATCAATGTCCATGGGGGAGGGCTGCTTCTCGGAAATAAGGAATTTAACAAGTATTTTTGTGCGCTGCTCAGTAAGAGGGGATTTCTGGTGTACAGCATGGAGTACCGGCTCATCCCGGACTGTACATTTTTTGATCAGCTGCGTGACATCTTTCTTGCAATGGATTTTGTAAAGGAACATGCTGCAGCAGACGGAGGAGATCTGTCGCATGTCTATCTTGTCGGGGACAGTGGCGGTGCCTGTCTGGCCACTTATGCAAATGCAATACAGAACAGCAAAAAAATTGCAAAGGCAGCGGGCGTAAAACCGTCTGAGCTTAAGGTGCACGCACTTGGTCTCATCAGCGGGATGTTTTATACGACAAAGTTTGATAAGATCGGTCTGTTTCTTCCGAAATATTTGTATGGAAAACAGTACAAAAAAGCACCATTTGCGGCCTATGTAAACCCGGAAAATCCGGAGCTGCTTTATGCGCTTGCACCGGCATGGCTGGTGACAAGCCATAACGATCATCTGAGAAATTACACGATCCGTTTTGAGAAGGCTCTGATAGCAGCAAAGAAAGAGCATGAGATTGTTGATTTTCCGAAAAACAAAAAACTGACGCATGCATTTTCTGTGTTTGAACCGTTTCTTCCGGAGAGTCATGCCGTTATTGATATGCTTACGGAATATCTCAGAAAATTTTGACATCGGAGTGGAAAAAACAGAATCAGATTTAGATAACAGAACAGGGAGATTGCAGCGAATGCTGCAATCTCCCTGTTTTAGCCGATCATATCCAAAAACATCTGATGGATCTTCCGGTCGCTGTCGAGTTCCGGATGGAAAGCAATTGCGATCTGATTTCCATAGCGCACACCCACGATATGGTCATCAACGACCGAGAGAACCTCCACACCGTCTGATACGCGCTCTACATAAGGGGCGCGGATAAACGACATTGGAACTAGTCCGAGATCTTTAAATTCTGCCTCAGTATGGAAACTGCCGAGCTGGCGGCCGTAGGCATTTCTTTTTACCTGCATCGGGATTGTGCCAAAATGTTCCGGGGAGCCTAAAAGGATCAACCCGGCGCAGGTGCCAAGCACCGGCATTCCATCAGCGATCTGTTTTTTCAGGGGATCAAACATTTTAAGTTCCCGGAGAAGTTTTCCCTGTACAGTGCTTTCCCCGCCCGGCAGGATCAGTCCGTCGTACGGCTGGTCTAAGTCTGCCGCCTGACGCAGTTCCACGGTCTTTACCCCAAGTTCTTCCAATACATGTTCATGTTCGATAAATGCACCCTGCAGGGCAAGTACTGCAACAGTCATGTTTATTTCCCTCTTTCTGCCATCAGTAAGGCGATTTCCTGTTCGTTGATTCCGACCATGGCTTCTCCAAGCCCGGCAGATAATTCTGCGATCAGTTTTGCATCGGTATAGTTTGTGACGGCTTTTACGATAGCAGCTGCACGCTTGGCAGGATTGCCGGATTTAAAGATTCCGGAACCGACAAAGACACCTTCTGCTCCGAGCTGCATCATTAAAGCAGCATCTGCAGGGGTAGCGACACCGCCGGCAGCAAAGTTAACCACCGGAAGTTTTCCGTTATTATGGACATAGACAACCAGATCATACGGTACCTGTAATTCCTTTGCTGCTTCGAAAAGTTCATCTTCCCGCAGGCTGACAACTTTTGCAATCTGGCTGTTGATCTTTCGCATGTGGCGGACGGCCTGTACGACATCACCGGTACCAGGTTCTCCTTTGGTACGGATCATGGATGCACCTTCACTGATACGACGGAGTGCTTCACCGAGATCTTTGGCACCGCAGACAAACGGAACCTTGAACTGGTGCTTATCGATATGGTAGACGTCATCGGCAGGAGAGAGCACTTCACTCTCGTCGATGTAGTCGATCTCGATAGCCTCTAAAAGCTGTGCCTCTACAAAATGACCGATCCGGCACTTGGCCATAACCGGGATGGATACGGCTTCCTGAATGCCGCGGATCATCTGAGGATCGCTCATGCGGGAAACGCCGCCGGCTGCACGGATGTCGGCAGGAATCCGTTCGAGTGCCATGACGGCGCATGCGCCGGCTTCTTCTGCAATTTTTGCCTGTTCCGGTGTGGTGACGTCCATAATTACGCCACCTTTTAACATCTGTGCAAGGTTTTTATTTAATTCATACTGTTCTGCTGTGCTCATCGGTATTCTTCTCCTTTTTTGTTAAAATTTGTTTTATGCCGGTCATTATAGAACTTGATTGGATATATGAAAATAGCCAAAACAAATATTTATTATAAGACCAGAACGATAAAACGGCGTTTAATGATATAAAATCACATGATGTAGTAATAAAAACTATATAAGATAGTAGACATGTGATGATAAATGGTGTAATATGATGTGTGACATAAAAGGAGTAGAAAACGGAGGCGGGATGAAGCTGAAACAGCGCACGATTTATTATCAGGATGAACTGCATGACGAGTTTGCCGGAGATCATATTAAAGCAAAACATATTGGACAGGATTACCGGTATATCCGGGTGCGTCCGTTGGAACGTATGCTGCACGGATTCTGGTATGGCATAGTTGCAATTCCGCTTGCACGTCTTTACATGAAACTGCATTTTTCACATAAAATAATAAACAAAGAAGTGTTAAAGCAGGCCGGAAATAGTGGATTTTATCTGTATGGGAATCATACACATTTTCTGGCGGATGCGCTGATACCAACGCTGGTAAATCATCCGCGGGAAACGGCGGTGATCGTGCATCCGAACAATGTTTCCATGCCGGTGCTGGGGCTGATTACACCATATCTTGGGGCACTTCCGCTGCCGGATGACAGAGGTGCCATGAAACATTTTCTGGAGGCATTGACCTGGCATACCGATTGTGGAGATTGTATTATGATCTATCCGGAAGCACATATCTGGCCGTTTTATACCGGAATACGGCCGTTTCCTGATACATCATTCCGCTATCCGGTGCAGCAGAAACTTCCGGTTTTCTGTCTGACCAATACGTATCAGCGCAGGGGAAAGTCTCACATTCCGCAGATCGTAACGTATCTGGATGGGCCATTTTATCCGGATGCAGAATTGCCTGCCAAACTGCAAAAAACGCAGCTGAGGGATCAGGTGTATGAAGCCATGGGAAAACGGGCGCAAAACAGCAATATGGAAATGATCCGTTATATAAAAAAAGACACTGACAGGGAGAAATCATTCATATGAGAAATATTCTTTTTTGTGGAAACAGTAAAGTATTTGATGGTGTGCTTACATGCATGTTGTCTGTTTTAAAAAGAACACATGCAACAGATCCGTTCTGTTTTTATATTTTCACAATGGACATGACGCGGATCAGACCGGAATATACGCCGATCAGCGAAGATATGACAGATTTTCTGGAGCGCGTTGCAAAAAAATTTCATCCGCAGAACCGGGTGATTTCGGTGGATGTAACAGTATTATATGAGCGTTATTTCGGAGGATGTCCGAATGAAAGTGCTTATTGTTCGCCATATACACTTTTGCGCCTGCTGGCAGATCTGGTGCCGGGAATGCCGGATAAACTGTTGTATCTGGATGCGGATATTCTGTTTCAGAGAGATATCCGGCTGCTGTATGACAAGGATGTGTCACACGTGGAATATGCCGCGGCAAGGGATCATTATGGCAAGTATCTGATCTCTCCGGATTATATTAATGCGGGGGTATTGCTGCTTAATATGAAAAATATCAGAAGAACCGGCCTATTTATGAAAGCACGAAAGCTGCTTCAGACAAAAAAACTCATTTTTGCGGACCAAAGCGCGATTATTCGCAGTACGCGGGCAAAAATGCTGCTCCCGCAGAAATTTAATGATCAGAAATTTTTACATAAACATACCGTTGTGAGACATTTTTCCAGGCGGCTGTTTTATCTGCCGTATCCGCATACGGACAACATCAAACAATGGGAGGTAGAACGGGTGCATACGGTATTTCATTACCATGCATTTGATGACATTTTAAAAGAGTATCTGTATTTAAAACATATTTACGAAAAAAGTAAACACATATAAATTGCTGCATCCGGATGAAACGGATGCAGGGGAGGAGAAGGAGCATGAAAGAGAAAATGAATAAAATACCGGTGTTTTACGCATGTGATGATAATTTTGTGAAATACACGATGGTTTCACTGCAGTCGATGATGGATCATGCATCCAAAGAGGCACAGTATGAAATTCATGTACTTCATACCAATATTTCGGAAGAAATGCAAAAGAAGATGCATGCTATGGAGAATGCGAATTTTTCTGTGCAGTTTGATCATGTGACGGAATATTTACATTCCATACAGGAGAAACTTCCACTTCGGGATTATTATTCCAAAACAACATATTTTCGTCTGTTTATCGCGGAAATGTTTCCGGAAATAGACAAAGCCATTTATATCGACAGCGATACGGTTGTGCTGGGGGATATTGCACAACTGTATGCTTATGATCTTGGAGATGCTTATGTGGGAGCGTGCAAGGAGCAGGTGATGATCCAGGAAGATGTATATGGCACTTATGTGGAGAAGGTGCTTGGGGTGGAACGCGACAATTATTTCAATGCGGGGATGCTGGTCATCAATTGTGAACAGTTTCGTAAAAATCACGTGTTAGAGCAGTTTATGGAACTTCTCCCGATGTACAATTTTGTGGTCACACAGGATGAAGATTATCTGAATCTGATCTGTCACAACAAGGTGTGCTGGCTGCCCCAGAAGTGGAATGTGGAAGTGTTCGGTCAGATCCCGTGCAGGGAAGAAGAAATCTGTGTGCTGCATTATATTATGGTCTCAAAGCCATGGCATTACAGTGACTGCCGCCTGCAGGAATATTTCTGGGAGAGCGCAGAAAAGACCAGTGTGTATGCCGAGATCCGGAAGGTGCTTGAGAGTTATACGGATGAAGAAAGAAAGCGGGATGCCGTATCCTGTGACCGTCTGATGCAGACCGCAAAGGATGAGATCGCCAAGGAAAATAATTACCTGAATTTGGTGAAAACAGGAAAATTAAAGTCCAAAGACCGCCTGGAAGTACTTGAAAAAATTGCTTTGTACGAAAGAGAAGGCCGTTTTGGGGAAGATGTGGAGGAAGATCCACCGACGCGGCAGCTTCAGCCGTCAGAGATTGATTATCTGCGTAAGAAACTGAAAAGCCGCATCAAGACCAATCTGACCTACAAGGTGGCACGGTCATTTTTGAATAAGATTATTGAGAATAAACAACTGATCATAAAGGATGTCGTCGGAATTGAATATATGGATGCACTGACTTCCGGTGCGGTGATCACCTGTAATCATTTCAACGCATTTGACAGCTTTGCCATGCAGATTGCCTATGAAAAATCAAGACAGTGCAAAAAACGCCGGCTTTACCGTGTGATCCGGGAAGGAAATTATACGAATTTTCCGGGCTTTTACGGAATGCTCATGCGAAACTGTTACACGTTTCCACTGAGTTCCAACCGCGATACGATGAAGAAATTTTTAAGTTCCATGGATACCGTGCTGCAGCACGGAGATTTCATGCTGGTCTATCCGGAGCAGAGTATGTGGTGGAATTACCGCAAACCGAAGCCGTTAAAGAAGGGTGCCTATACATTTGCCGCCAAAAACCATGTGCCGGTGCTGCCTTGCTTTATCACCATGGAAGACAGCGACATCCTCGGCGATGATGGCTTTTATGTGCAGGAATACACGATACACATTGCAGAGCCGATTTATCCGGACCCACAGAAAACACAGGCAGAAAATGTGGATGCGATGCGCAGGAAAAATGCTGCTGTGTGGAAACAGATTTACGAAGAGTTTTACGGAATTCCTTTAGTATACGATACTGCGGAAGCAGTGCAGTATGTGGGAAAGCCGACCAATATCGCATAAGAACAGATACCAGACCGCCGGAGGATGCCTCCGGCGGTTTTTTCATAAGGGGATTGACAGAAAAGCAGTGTGAGAGTACTATACTACTTAGCAATGCTAAATAGCACCACTAAATAAACAGAAAAGGGATGGGTATGGAAGAAAAGTATATTCAGCAGTTTAAAAAGGGCGCATACGAAATGATCCTGCTTTCGCTGATCGCCCAAAAAGAAACATACGGTTATGAGATTCTGACGGAAATACAAAAACAGGGTGGTGAAATCTTTGCATTTGCCAAAGAGGGAACCATTTATCCGATCTTGTACCGTCTGACAAAGGCAGGACTTATCCAGTACCGCCTGGTGCCGGCGAAAGCAAACGGGGGCGAAAAAAAATATTATTCGCTTACCGGAGAGGGAAAAGATATGCTCGAAAAAATGAAAAATTTCTGGGAAAACTACAAGGATTGTGTGGATGGATTTATGAAAGGGGATGCGTAATATGAACAGAGAAACCTATATACGGAAAGTAAAAAAACAACTAGACTGTTCCGTGAAAGAAAAAGAGGAGATCGTGCGGGATCTTCAGGAGATTTTTGATTCTGGAAAAGAGCATGGAAAAAGCGAAAGCCAGATCATAAAACAGCTCGGAAAACCGCAGGCGTATGCACAGGCGCTTGGCTGTGGCAGACAGACCATGCCGCTGTCCGGAAAACGAAAAGTTGCTGTAGTGTTTTTGGCGGTGGGTGGACTGTTCTGTCTGTATGCACTGGGCGAAAGTCTGCGGTTTCGGATGCCGAAAAATGCCATTGGCGGTGGGGATGCGATGACGATGATCGTGCTGCAAAACTCGTCACCGGTAAACAGCAGCGAGATTTTTGGGGGATTGGCGGTCATCTGTATGGTTGCACTGGTTTTCCTTTTACGAAAGAGGAAAAATAAGGAGAGGAATATTAAGAAATAATGGAACACATAAAGAAAAAACTAGCGGTAATTGTTGTGTTTTTCGCTGTTTTTATTGGAATTGTTACAATCTGGACAGTCCGAAAACAAAGCCAGCCAAAATTGACAGCGGTCACATGGAAATTGGAGGAAGAAGCGGATTTAGACGGCAACGAGCTTTCATCCTACGCAAAAGATCCTTCCAAAAGCAAGGTCGTTCTGACATTTAAAAAAGATCAGACCTATCGGTGCAAAAATCTTGAAAACAAAAAAATCTGGAAGGGAACATACACACTGTCGCGTACAAAATCGAAAGATACCTACATGCTGCATCTCGTTCCGGATCAGGGAACGGCATCGTACTATGGCGTGTACGGGACACGCGAGTATGAAGATGGTACCGGGCACATGTCGGTCATACTGACCACAAAAGACAAAATTTTATCATTCCTTGCAGAATAAGGCAAAGACAGCAATTCCGGCTGTTCCTTTTACTGTCTGCGGAACTGTGCGGGTGTCATGCCGGTAAGTTTTTTAAACATCACGGTAAAATGGCTGGAATCCGTGTAACCGACATCGTGTGCGATCTCCTGGATTTTGCGGTCACGGCGCATAAGCAGCAGCTCTTTTGCCTTGGTGATCCGGTAACTGGTCAGATATTCATAGACCGAGCACCCAAGATAGCGCACAAACAGGCGAGACAAATACTGGGGGGATACATAGACGTTGTGGCAGAGCTGTTCGGCGGTCAGATCCTCCATGTAGTGTGTTTCCATCAGCCGAAGCACGGGCTGGACGTATTTTTCCCACGCCGGATCGCTGGTGTTGGCGTGGAAAAATCCATTGGAAAACTGCAGCAGCAGTGCATAACAGTCACAGGAGAGCTGGCGGAGATTGTTCGGTTCGGTTTCAAAATGTGTCACAGCTTTATCAATCTGATCTCTGATTTCCAGTGCCGTTTCTTTTTCGGTGAAGAGGATGCGCTCGTTGCCAAATATTTGTGAAAGCTGCGCTTCTAATGTACCTCCGAAGGTGGCAAAACAGGTCATCCAGGCCCCCTGATCCGCAGTCCGGTAAGCATGTGGGACATGCGGTGTGATCAGAATTCCGTGGCCTTCAGGAAGGAGTAGTTCGTTTCCGTTAATGGTTAAGATCCCGCAGCCCTGTTCGGTCTGCAGATAATGGTACTGTGGATAGCCCTGCGGGCGGTGGAGGGATTCCTGCATCCAGTGGTTTCCGACCGAATCAAACTGGAACGGTTCCCGGTTTAAGGTATTGCTGAAATAGATAGGCATGGTTTTCCCTTTTTTAACGATAGTGCATCAGGCAATTGTCTGATATTTTTATTGGTATCATAGCATAAAACAATGCAAAAGAAAATAGTTTCAAAATGTTATAAAAACTGGTTTATCCTGTTATACAATTTTTTGCTGTGATGATATATAATTGAGAAAAATAAGGATGGGACAAAAAAGTTATAAGATATTCAGAATCTTTTATTTTGTCCGTTCATTTTACAGACTGTGCAAGTATGAAAAAACAGGAGGAAAACTATGAGCACGCCTTTTAAGAGAATCCTCTACGGAGGAGATTACAACCCGAATCAGTGGCCGAAGGATATCTGGCAGGAAGATATGCGCATTTTTAAGGATGCACACATCAATACCGCGACAATCAATGTATTTTCATGGGCAAAGATCCAGCCATCGGAGCATGAATATAATTTTGATGAGCTTGACGAGATCGTGGATATGCTTTCAAAAGAAAATTACGATATCGTATTTGCCACGTCCACGGCAGCCCTTCCGGGATGGATGGTGCGTAAATATCCGGAAGTGATGTTTACCGATTATGAAGGAAGACAGCACAAATTTGGCGGTCGTCACAATGCCTGCCCGAATTCTTTTGTGTTTAAACATTATGCGCGTGAACTGGCATATAAACTGGCAGAGCGCTATGCAGACAATCCACATGTGACCTGCTGGCATGTCAGCAACGAATATGGAAACGAGTGTTTCTGTGAGAACTGTCAGAAGGCATTCCGTGTGTGGCTGAAAGATAAGTATAAGACAATTGATGCATTAAACAGGGCCTGGAATATGGAATTCTGGGGACATACCGTTTATGACTGGGATGATGTGGTACCTCCGAATGCATTAAGTGACGGAATCGGAAGTGAAAAGACTGCTTTTGCAGGTATTTCTATTGATTATCGCAGATTTTATTCGGACAGCCAGTTAGCGTGCTTCAAGATGGAGCGCGATGCTATAAAGAGTGTGAAACCGGATGCATTTGTTACCACAAATCTGATGGGAACGTTTAAAGGACTTGATTATTTCAAATGGGCAAAGGAGATGGATGTTGTATCCTGGGATAATTATCCTTCCTATGATACGCCGTGGAGCAGCATTGCCATGACACACGATCTGATGCGCGGTTTAAAAGATGAGCCGTTTATGCTGATGGAGCAGACGCCAAGCCAGCAGAACTGGCAGAAATACAATTCCCTGAAACGTCCGGGGCAGATGCGGGCACAAAGTTATCAGACACTGGCACATGGGGCAGACACGATCCAGTTTTTCCAGCTTCGCAGAAGTGTGGGCGGATGTGAGAAATTCCATGGCGCTGTGATTGCGCATGCAGGAAGTGAAAATACCCGTGTTTTCCGTGAGGTGGCTCAGCTTGGCGCGGAGCTGGAAAGCTTTGGAGACCGTACTTTGGGATCACGCAATGAAGCGGAAGTCGGACTGATATTCGACTGGGATAATTACTGGGCACTGGAGTACACTAGCGGTCCGTCCGAGGATTTAAAATATGTGGATCAGATTCATCAGTACTATCAGTATTTTTACAAAAAGAATATCGGTGTGGATATGATTCCTGTGGATGCGGATTTTTCAAAATACAAGATTGTTGTGGCACCGGTGCTTTATATGGTAAAGGATGGAATGAAAGAAGCGCTGGAGAATTTTGTGAAAAATGGCGGTATTCTGATTACTACGTTTATGAGCGGAATTGTCGGACAGTCGGATAATGTATATCTGGGCGGTTATCCGGGACCGCTCCGCGAGATGGCGGGGGTATGGGTTGAGGAGATTGATGCCCTTGCACCGGAACAGAAAAATAAGGCAAAGTTTGCAGACGGCAGTACAGCAGCATGCGGTCTTCTGTGTGATCTGATGCATTTAGAGGGTGCGAAAGCACTTGCCTCTTATGAGGAAGATTTCTATGCGGGAATGCCGGCAGCATCGAAGAATACATACGGAAAAGGTACCACATATTATATTGCAACCCAGTTTGAGGAAGAAGGGCTTGCAAAGATTTTGGATCAGGCAGTCCAGGAGGCCGGCGTTTCATCCGTTATCCCGGAAGAAACCGGACTTGAAGTTGTCACACGCGTCAGTGATACCACGCGATTCTATTTTGTCATGAACTTTACGGATGAGGAGCAGATTCTGCCGGAGAGTCTGACCGGAAAGAAAGACATGATCAGCCAAAAGATGACAGAACACGGAATGAAATTGAAAAAATGGGATGTCCTTTTACTGGAAGAACATCTGTAAACAAAAGACAGCGCCGGAATCCGAGAAAGTGGATCCGGCGCTGAAGTTTATGTTGAACATACCGCTCGCGCGCGAAAGTGTGCGACAAGCGCACACTTTATTTTTTGTGATACGTGGATAAATACATTTTTTCAGGAACGGGCATAGGAAGTGCCCAGAGACAGAATCTGAAGGCGTTTCCTGAAATCTTCGGCATTTTCAAAATGTCCCTGTAAGATGTCTTCTTTTTTCACAATGATGTCCTGTACCGTTTTATCCGTCAGGTGGAAAAAGTTATCAGAAAAAATAACATCTGCATCGTCAAAATCCAAAGCGACAAACGGAGCAAAGCAGTCACTGGAAATGTGCAGGATAAAAGCATCATTCGTTTCTTCTGCTTCCGTGGATATAACCGGGTTTTTAAGATTTAAATATTTATACGGCACAAGTGTTTCCACATCCTTTAACACTTTTTGATCTTTTGTATGTATCACTGCTTCCAAAAATATATCGTCTTTTTGATCTTCCCAGGAACAGATATCGACAACTGCTGTTTCGATAGCGGAAAAGGCCGGGGAGTTCCCTTTGGTTTCGTATGTTTCCAGCACATTCCCTGACAGGTCACGAATGGACAGGGTGAGAGAATACTCTGTGGTTTCGAAGGATTCGTTGGAAAAATATACGTGGCACCTGTGATCTTCCAGCGTCATACTGACCGCGTGTGGGGCATAAAATTTCTGAGCCATGTAATGCAGGGCTTTCCATCTGCCAAAATAATCAATGCTGGACCAGGAAGGTGCCGGCCAGTCATCGTTGATCTGCCAGTAGAGGGTTCCCATACAGCGGCCGCGGTTTCGGCGCCAGTGGTCCACACCGTATTTGATGGCCATACCCTGTAATACCTGACTGGCATACAGGAGATGTGTCAGATCTTTTGGATAGCGCAGATTTTCGGACAGATAGTAGAGCATCTTACCGTTTGCCGCATCATTTTTCTGATGGCTTTCCATGACACGGGAGAAAATATTGCGGTCATCTTCCAAAGTAAAACTGTTGACGGTCTTTGCACATGGGAAAGACTGAAAACCGAATTCGGAGCAGAAACGGAAAAAATATTTGCGGTAGTCGGTAAATGGTTTCTGTCCATGCCAGACATCCCAGTAGTGGGTATCTCCGCGGTTTGCATCATCCGGATTGTCAAAACAGCCGCCGGATGACGGGGAAGAATGCCAGTAAAAGGTTTCACCGTCTGCCTCCTGTACGGCTTTCGGGAGGACTTCTTCAAACAATCTGATATAATCGGCACGAAGATAAGGAGTTTCTTTCTGGAAATCGCCCCAGTGATCCCAGGCAGATTCAATTTCGTTGTTGCCGCACCATAAACCAAGGCTGGCGTGGTGGCGCAGACGGCGCACATTATCATAGGTCTCCTGCCTGCAGTTTTCGGCAAACGCGTCCGTTACATCGTAGACATTGCAGGCATACATCAGATCCTGCCATACGATCAGCCCTTTTTCATCACAGAGATCATAAAAAGCATCGGAAGGGTAGTAACCGCCACCCCATACACGGACGCAGTTAAAGTGTGCCCTGCGGCAGCTTTCCAGAATATAATCCAGCTTCTTTTCGGTAATTCTTGTGTACAGACAGTCATCCGGAATATAGTTTCCCCCGCGGGTAAAAATTTTGACACCATTGACACAGAAGGCGAATTCATTTCCCCATTCGTCTTTTTCCTGGCTGATCGTTAATGTGCGCAGACCGATCCGTCTGGTGATAGATTCCAGGCTTGTTCCGTCCTCATCCAGTAAAGTGGTCCTGACGATATAAAGAGGCTGATCGCCATAGTCATTCGGCCACCAGAGTTTTGGATTTTCGATCACAAAATCCACCGCTGCCACACCGTCTGCATTTGTTTTACACAGTTTCGTCTGCAGCGGTTTGTCTGCACCGTCTTCTGAGAGTTCCACGCAAAGTTTTTGTCCCGGAACGGATTCGGAAAGTGTTATGGATGTCTGGACGGAAATGTTTTTGGCATGCTGCTGATGGATGCGGATGTCTTCGATTCTGGCATGGGAATATCCCTGCAAATAAATGTCCCGGAAAATTCCGGCATCGATGGTCTGTGGACCCCAGTCCCAGCCAAACATGGAGTGTGCTTTGCGCAAAAGCTGGTTTCCTTTCATGGAGCCGCACGGAATATAATTGATTTTTTTATGGGCTTCATAAGGATAATCTTCGATAAAACGCAGCACAGAACGAAAAACAATCTGAATTTCGTTTTTTCCGGGGTGCAGAAGTTTCTTTGCCTGGAATTTCCAGGTACGGTGCATGTTATCTGTTTTTGCAAGGAATGTGCCGTTGATGCTGATTTCCGCAAGTGTGTCAAGTCCTTCACACACCAGAACAATATGTTGTTGGGCCAAGAGTTCTTCATCGACATCAAACGTCCGGGTGAAAACATAATCCTTCCAGAACAATGCGCGTGTAGCATCCTCATTGGTACGGTAAAATGGATCTTTTATTTTTCCGGCGGCAAGAAGCCCGGAAAGTACAGTGCCGGGAATCTGCATATCTACAGATTCTAAAGAACGGTGTCCGGCAGAAAGCTGCCAGGTTCCGTTTAAAGTACAGGTTTGCATGTTATATCTCCCCTCTTGGTAATCTTTTCATTATTTTCTTGATTTTATCACAGAACAGTTCATACAACATCTATCTATCTTGCAAATTGTTATGCATTCTTTTGATTTTGCAAAATCCTTAAAGTTTTCTTAACCAGGCATGAACAGTTGAAGGGACAGTGGAAATTTTATTCGGGATTGTGTATACTGAAACTATCCTGACAATTGCAGATTTTCAGAAAAGAGGGAAATACTATGAAGAAAAGATTATACAAGAGCAGTACAGATAAAAAGGTTTGTGGAGTATGTGGCGGAATCGCAAACTATTTTGACGTAGATCCGACCGTGATTCGTCTGATCTGGGTGATCTTTACACTTGTGGGTGGCAGTGGACTGATTGCATACATCATTGCGGCCATTATCATGCCGGATGAAATGTAACATAAAATGATAGAAAACCGAAAGGAGAATTAATAAATATATGTGGGCTTATGAAAGTGTTTTTTATCAGATTTATCCGCTTGGGTTCTGCGGAGCACCATTTGAAAATGACGGTGTGCTGGAACATAGAATTGAAAAAGTAAATGACTGGATTCCTCATATTAAAAAATTAGGGGCCGATGCCATTTATTTTTCTCCGGTATTTGAGTCGGACACACATGGATACAATACCAGAGATTATACAAAGATTGATACCCGCCTGGGTACAAATGAGGATTTCGCAAATGTATGCAACAATCTGCACAAAGAAGGAATCCGCGTGGTACTTGACGGTGTATTCAACCATGTGGGAAGAGGGTTCTGGGCATTTGAGGATGTCTTGAAAAACCGGGAGCAGTCCCCTTATGTGAACTGGTTCGGACGCATTGCCTTTGACGGAAATTCCAACTACAATGACGGCTTATGGTATGAGGGCTGGGAAGGAAACTATGATCTGGTCAAACTGAACCTGCGCAATGAAGAGGTGATCCAGCATATCTTTTCTGCCATCAAAGGATGGGTAGACGAATTTGATATTGACGGACTGCGGCTGGACGTGGCATATTGTCTGGATCATGATTTTGTGCGCAGACTGCGCAGTTTCTGTAATGAATTAAAACCGGACTTTTTCCTTGTTGGAGAGACACTGCATGGGGATTATAACCAGTTGATGAACGATGAAATGCTGCATTCTGTGACGAACTATGAGTGTTACAAGGGATTGTATTCCAGCTTTAACTGCATGAATATGTTTGAGATCAATCATTCCCTGCTTCGTCAGTTCGGATCGGAAAACTGGACGTTATATAAGGGAAAACACCTGTTGTCTTTCGTGGATAATCATGATGTGACCCGTGTGGCCTCCATTCTGACCAATAAAAATCATCTGCCGCTGATTTACGCGCTTGCTTTTGGGATGCCGGGAATCCCATGCGTATATTACGGAAGTGAGTGGGGCGCAGAAGGACGCAAAGAAGATGGAGATCCGGCACTTCGTCCATCGTTTGAAAAACCGGAGTGGAATGATCTGACAGAGTGGATTTCCAAACTGGCAGAGGCAAAGAAACAGTCCAAAGCACTGCAGTATGGAAACTTTATATCTAAAGTTCTGACCAATGGACAGTGCGTGTTTGAAAGAGAATGGGAAGGGGAACGCGTCTACGTTGCGATCAATGCGGCAGACAGTCCGTTTTATGCAGGATTTGATGCCGGAGCAGCGGAAGCCACCGACCTGATCACCGGAGAAAAAATTGCATTGAATGGTGGATTTGAGATTCCGGGATATCGTGCGTTTTTCCTGCGGGTGTAATATGGTAGCGGATTTTGAATTAAAGAAGCTGGTAAAGCCATTGCAGGACTGGTTTGATGGGCATGCACGCGTACTCCCCTGGAGAGATGATCCGAAGGCATATAAAGTATGGATTTCTGAGATCATGTTACAGCAGACAAGGGTAGAAGCCGTTAAACCTTACTTTGCACGGTTTATGGAGGCACTTCCCGATGTGGAGGCGCTTGCCGCGTGTCCGGAGGATCGTTATCTGAAACTGTGGGAAGGACTTGGTTACTACAACCGTGTCCGGAATCTGCATGCCGCAGCGGAACAGATTATGGAGCAGTATGGCGGGACAATTCCGGATACGGTGGAAGAACTGCTTCGCCTGAAAGGCATCGGAAGCTATACGGCAGGAGCGATCGCTTCGATTGCCTATAACCGGCCGGTTCCGGCGGTGGACGGGAATGTGCTGCGGGTGATTTCCCGTGTGTGCGCAGATGATTCGGATATCATGAAGCAGTCGGTCCGCAGTGCGATGGAGCGCAGCCTGCAGGCGATGATGGAAACGGAAGTAACGAATGGTCTGATTCCGCGCAAATTTAACCAGGCACTGATGGAGTTAGGCGCAATGGTGTGTGTGCCGAATGGGGCACCGCATTGTCCGGAATGTCCATGGTATGGATTCTGTGAGGCACGTCTGCAGGATAAAATTGACACGATTCCGGTGAAAACCAGGGCAAAAGCGCGCAGAATCGAGGAGCGCACGGTGTTTGTCATCCGGGACGGAGAACATGTGGCATTGCGCAAGCGGCCGGCGAAGGGGCTTTTAGCAGGCCTGTATGAACTTTTAAATGTTTCGGGTATCTTAGAGCAGCAGGAGGCTTTGGAATATGTGAAAAACCAGGGGTTTTCACCGATACGGATACAGGCACTTGCACCGGCCAGACACATTTTTTCCCATGTGGAGTGGCATATGCATGCCTATGTGGTTCTCGTAGAAGAAACTACGGCACCAAAAGAAAATATTTTATTTACTGAGGCACAGAAAGCAGTGGAAAACTATGCAGTTCCCAGTGCTTTTTCCGCGTATTGGAATGCCATTAAGATGGAAATCAAAGAGTAAGCAAAAGAGCTGTCCGGACAGGACAGCTCTTTTTATGTGTTATGAGAAAAAATTAATCTCTAAAAAAGGGAGGACCTCGCGCCTTGCGGTGCGAGGATTATGAAAAAGAAAAAGTTTATTTCTTAGGTATGACTAAAGTATAGTTTGCAATTATGACGCCGGTGTGTGGAGTTTATGAGAGATTTGTAAATAAATTATGAACAAAAATAACAATGGAAAAAGATTAAGCAAATGTTAAGATAATATCTCTCGACTGTTTATAAATTCTCATTTATAATAGGTCTATCAATTATTTTTTCAGCAGGTTTGTACGAAGGGAAAACATATGAAATTATTAACATTTACAATACCGTGTTACAATTCACAGGATTATATGCGTCACTGCATTGAATCGATTCTTCCGGGAGGGGAAGATGTGGAGATTCTGATTGTGGATGACGGATCAAAGGATGATACCGCTGCGATTGCAGATGAATATGCCGAAAAATATCCAACGATTGTAAAAGCAATTCATCAGGAGAACGGGGGACATGGAGAAGCTGTGAATGCGGGAATCCGCAATGCAACCGGTTTATATTTTAAGGTAGTGGACAGTGATGACTGGGTAGACTGGAACGCTTATCAGGCGATTCTTGCAAAGCTTAGGGAGATTGCAGGGGGAAGTGTGGCACTTGATATGCTTCTGGCAAATTATGTATATGAGAAGGAAGGGGCAAAACACAAGCGGGTCATGCGTCAGACCGGTTTTCCGAAAGATCAGATCTTTACCTGGAGTGATGTGCGGCATTTTTATAAAGGACATTACATACTGATGCATTCCGTGATCTACCGTACAAAACTTCTCCGGGAATGTGGACTTGAACTGCCGAAACATACTTTTTATGTGGATAACATTTATGTATATAAGCCATTGCCGCATGTGCGGACGATGTATTATATGGATGTGGATTTTTACCGTTATTTTATCGGAAGAGAGGATCAGTCCGTCAATGAGAAGGTGATGATCAGCCGGATTGACCAGCAGATCCGTGTGAATAAGATCATGATTGACGATGTGGATCTGAATAAAGTGTCCAATTATAAATGCCGGCATTATATGATAAACTATCTGGAAATTATCACGGTTGTCACGACGGTTATGCTGCTGCGTTCCGGCACAGAAGAAAACCTTGAGAAAAAGCGTGAATTGTGGCGGTATATCAAAAACAAGGATATCGGGCTGTTTCACCGCTTGCGCAACGGCATTATGGGACAGACCATGAATCTGCCGGGAAGAAGCGGAAGAAAAATTTCAGTTGCGGCATACCGTCTGTCGCAAAAAGTGGTTGGATTTAATTAAAAAGGTTCACTGTCTTGTCACCTGTAAAGATATGTGCTATACTGCATGTCAAACACTATTGAAATATTCATACAGAAGGTGGCAAAAATGAAAACAGATATTCTGATCGTGGGAAGCGGATGTTCCGGTTTATACTGTGCATTAAATCTTCCGCGGGAGAAACAGATTACAATTATTACAAAGTCAGATGTTAAGAGCAGTGATTCTTATCTTGCACAGGGAGGAATCTGTATGCTTAAGGATGACAGTGATTATGACAGTTATTTTGAGGATACGATGAAAGCGGGACATTATGAAAATGACCGGGAATCCGTATCGATTATGATCCGTTCGTCACAGGATGTGATTCATGACCTGATCGGATTTGGCGTGGATTTTGCCCGTGACGAGAATGGCAATCTTGCATTTACCAGAGAGGGAGCACATTCGGACAAGCGTATCCTTTTTCATGAGGATATTACAGGAGAAGAAATTACAAGCAAACTGCTTGCAGCTGCCCGCAAGTGTCCGAATATTACCATATTGGAAAATACCAGGATGGTAGATATTGTGACGAAGGATAACTGCTGTTACGGAACCGTAATCCGCAGGGAGGACGGTACAATTGAAACGGTGGAAGCGGAGCATACCGTCTGGGCATGTGGAGGAATCGGAGGATTATATCGTCATTCGACCAATTTCCGTCATCTGACCGGAGATGCCCTTGCACTTTCCATCAAACATGGAATCCGTTTGAAAGATGTGAATTATGTACAGATTCATCCGACCACATTCTATTCGCCGGACGAAGAGGAACGCAGTTTTCTGATTTCGGAATCTGTCCGCGGAGAAGGGGCAAAGCTTTATGACAAGAATATGAAACGGTTTGTCAATGAGCTGCTGCCGCGTGATCTGCTGGCAGAAGAAATTTATAAGCAGATGGCAAAAGATGGAACAGATCATGTATGGGAAGATCTGCGTACTATTCCAAGAGAAGAATTGATGGAACATTTCCCGAATATTGTGGAACATTGCCGTGAAATGGGGTATGATGTAACCAAAGAATGCATTCCTGTGGTACCGGCACAGCATTATTTCATGGGTGGGGTATGGGTAGATCACGAAAGCCATACGTCCATGGAACGTCTGTATGCTGTGGGAGAGACGGCATGTAACGGAGTACACGGAAAAAACCGTCTGGCAAGTAATTCTCTGCTGGAAAGCCTTGTATTTGCAAAACGGGCGGCAAAGCAGATGAGTGGGCAGAAGGAAACGATTTCCACAGCACCGGAACTGTTTGCGGCAATTGACCGGAGTATCTATGCGGATGCCGCAGCACTGTCGAGCCAGTATCATGAATATGTACGGGAAGCGATTATCGCGGCAGATGCAAAGATGCAGCAGGTACAGGATGCAAGGACAAAAGCAACGGTTGCATTTCGCAAGCAGTGTGCACAGGTCGGATAAAATAAAATAAGAAAATCAGGAGAGAGAGATGTACGATCAGGTAACTTTAAAATTAAATGTAGATCCATGGATTCTCAGTGCTTTAAAAGAAGATATCACAAGTGAGGATGTCTCCACAAACAGTGTCATGCCTCATCCACAGGCAGGAGAAGTGGATCTTATCTGCAAAGAAGATGGCATTATATGCGGGCTACAGGTATTCGAGAGAGTGTTTACACTTCTCGATGAAAAGACAACAGTTGAATTTTTGGTGCAGGATGGAGCAGAAGTTCATAAGGGACAGCTTATGGCAAAAGTGCATGGCGATATCCGGACCCTTTTATGCGGAGAGCGTACCGCACTGAATTATCTGCAGCGTATGAGCGGAATTGCAACCTACACACATTCCGTGGCAGAATTATTAAAAGGAACCGGAATCAAACTTCTGGATACCAGAAAGACAACACCAAACAATCGTATTTTTGAAAAATATGCAGTAAGAATCGGTGGTGGAAATAACCACAGATATAATCTTTCCGACGGGGTATTGCTGAAAGATAATCATATAGGAGCTGCAGGCGGAGTAAAAGAAGCGATTGCTGCTGCAAAGGAGTATGCACCGTTTGTCCGTAAGATTGAGGTAGAAGTAGAAAATCTGGATATGGTAAAGGAAGCTGTGGAGGCAGGTGCGGATATTATCATGCTGGATAATATGGACACCGATGCGCTGAAAGAAGCCATCGCCTATATTGACGGACGGGCAGAGATTGAAGTTTCCGGAAATGTGACAAAAGAAAATATTGCAAGACTGACCGGGCTTGGCGTAGATTATGTTTCCAGCGGAGCACTGACACATTCGGCTCCGATTCTGGATATTTCTTTGAAAAATCTGCATCCGGTAGAAAATTAAAGAAGGTGGGATTCCAGAAATGAGCGGGGAAGAAAGGCGTGGAAAAATTATACAGGCACTAAAAAACAGTGACAAAGCAGTTTCTGCCACGACACTGGCAAAAGAATTTGACGTGAGCAGACAGGTCATTGTGCAGGATGTTGCACTTCTTCGGGCAAATGGAAAAAATATATTTTCGACCAACCGGGGGTATCTGATACAGGAAGATGAGGAGACAACCCGTGTATTTAAGGTACAGCATGAAGATGATGAGGTTGAAAAAGAGCTGACAACGATTGTGGATCTCGGAGGAACCGTTGAGGATGTATTTGTATATCATAAGGTATACGGAGTGCTTCGGGCAGAGATGAATATCAAATCCCGTATGGATATCCGCAATTATATGGAGGAGATCCGTTCCGGGAAATCCAGTCTGCTGAAAAATGTTACTTCCGGATATCATTATCATACGGTCCGGGCGGAACGCGTGGAAATTCTGGATATGATTCAGGAGGAATTGCAGAAGAAGGGGCTCCTTGCAAAACTACAGGACTATGAACCTGTTGATTTTTGGGGACAGAATAATTATAATGAGTAAATGACTACTATTGTGATTATTGATAAGAAGTCAAAGAAAGAATAAAAAGGAGAAGGATGGAATGAGCGACGAGTTTACAACAAACGAAAACGGTTCAAAAACACCGGAGGAAACAAACTTTCAGGATTATACGGCACCGGAAAATGAGATCGTACAGAATGAAACATCACAGATGACGCAGGAACAGCCGGAGACTTCTTATGGAGCAACATCGGCAGAGGAAAATCCGCAGCCGGACAATACGGCATATGCGTATGGACAGACTGCGTACCAGCAGGCATATCAGAGTGAACAGTCACAGCCGAATGCATATCAGCAGGCATATTACGGACAGACACAGGCAAAGGGAACAGGAACCGGATTTGGAATTGCCTCACTGGTTCTTGGAATTTTATCTGTTTTTACATTTGCATGCTGCATCAATTATATTCTGGCAGTGCTTGCGATTATTTTCGGTATTGTGCAGATGGTAAAGAACGAGAAAAAGGGGCTGGCGATCGGTGGAATTATTACAGCAGTGATTTCGATTGTTCTTGGGATTGCCGTTTCGCTTTATGCTGTAAATATTGCGGAAAAAATGCAGGATCCGGACAGTCCGTTTTATCAGTATTTTGAAGAGTATGAGCAGAAACTGGAAGAAGGAAAGAGTTCTTTCTAGCCGGGAGTTATAAAAAGGAGAACCTGTTTTACAGGTTCTCCTTTATTCGTATATCGATGTCTGTGTAGTGGAATTCTTCGCAGGAGATGCCCTCAATCAGATAACGGGAGAGTAATTCTACCGGAAGGTATCCCTGCTTGTATGGCTGCTGGCAGATGGTAGCAGTGATAATGCCATCATCGAGCAGTTTTTTTGTGGAAGGAACACAGTCGTAAGTAAAGATACGCATGGCATCGATCCGGCCGCTTTCGACTGCGGCACGGCATCCGCCTGCTACACCGCCGGCTGCAAAATACAGCACATTGATTTCGGGGTGTGAAGCCAGCATTTCTTTGACTTTTTCATAACTTTCATTATCATCATCATGATTTTCTATTGTTTCCACGATATGAATGCGTTCGCCCTTTTCGGAAAGCGTTGAAGTGAAACCCTCGATACGATCGGAGTGACAGAGTACATGTGACGAACCGGTTACAATACCAATATGAATTTCCCCGAATGTCATCAGAGAAACCAGTCCGGCAGCAGTCTGTCCGGACAGGCGGTAATTACTTCCGACATATGCGATCCTGCGGGACAGAATATCGGTGTTTACGGTAATGACCGGAATGTTCATTTCTGTGAGGCGGTCGATTTCCGCGGCAATATATAAAGAATTGAATGGTGCGATAACTAATCCGTTGACGCCTTCCGCAAGCAGTGCTTCCATGGTATTAAACTGTTCGGTCTCATCAAATGGAACCTGACGGATAAGAACGGTGAAATTATAGGCAGATAATTCTTTTGCTTTGGCATTTACGCCTTCAAGGACTTCACTGAAAAAAGGATTGGAATCGGGAAATAAAATAACACCGATTTTCAGATTCTTTTTCTGTGCAGCAAGCATCAGTCCTGCTTTGTTGGGTTTATAGTTTAATTTTTCTGCAATTTCACGTACACGGGCTGCAGTATTGGCATTGACGGAACCGCGGTTGTTCAGTACACGGTCAACCGTACCGCGTGAAACACCTGCCAGTTCAGCAATCTGTTTTATAGTGGCCATGTCGTTCCCCCTTGTTGAATTTTCCTGAATAACTCTTAACAAGGGTAGCATTGATAAGGTAAAATGTCAATTGAAATACAGAAAATGTGTGCGTGCACGACAAGAGCGGGGAAAGTTACTGTACGCTTTCCACAAAATAATCGCAACCGGTTTGGAAGAAATCACGAAAAAGAGAAAAAATTTCGGAAAACAGTTGAAAATATCAGCGCATCGTTGTAGGATATGAGTAGAAACGTGCACGAGCACAAAATTAACATTTCAGAATTGAGGGTTATCATGAATTACATAGGAATTGATCTGGGAACTTCTGCTGTTAAACTTCTTTTGATGGAGGGCAGTGGAAAAATTTTAAAGATCGTCAGTCGTGAATATCCAATCTGTTTTCCAAAACCGGGATGGTCGGAGCAGAATCCGTATGACTGGTTTACACAGTCAATGGATGGACTGAAGGAATTGCTGGATGGTACAGACAGGAGTCTGGTAGCCGGCATCAGCTTTGGCGGACAGATGCATGGACTTGTAGCACTGGACGATAAGGATGAAGTGATTCGTCCGGCAATTCTCTGGAACGACGGAAGGACGACAAAAGAGTGCGATTATTTAAATCAGGTAATTGGGAAGGAACGTCTTTCTTCATACACAGCCAATATTTCCTTTACCGGATTTACTGCGCCGAAAGTACTCTGGATGAAAAACAATGAACCGGAGAATTTTGCAAAGATTCATAAAATTATGCTGCCAAAGGATTATCTGGCATTTCGCCTGAGCGGCAATTACAGTACGGATGTATCGGATGCGTCCGGAACACTGTTCTTTGATGTAAAGAATCGCTGCTGGTCAGAAGAAATGTGTGAGATCTGCAGTATTAAAACAAGCTGGCTTCCAAAAGTATACGAAAGTTATGAGGAAGTTGGAACGCTGCTTCCGGAACTGGCGAAGGAACTCGGCGTATCGGATCAGGTAAAAATTGTAGCCGGAGCCGGAGACAATGCGGCAGCAGCTGTGGGAACCGGAACCGTTGGAGATGGTGCATGTAACATTTCTCTGGGAACGAGCGGAACCGTATTTATTTCTTCCGATAAATTCGGAGTGGACGAAAATAATGCACTGCATTCGTTCGACCATGCGGATGGAAGTTATCATCTGATGGGCTGCATGCTTTCCGCAGCATCCTGTAATAAATGGTGGATGGATGATATTATCGGCACAAAGGATTATGGCGCAGAACAGGAAAATATTACGAAGCTTGGAGAAAACCATGTATTTTTCCTTCCATATCTGATGGGGGAGCGGTCTCCGCACAATGATCCGAATGCAAGAGGTACTTTTATCGGTCTGACCATGGATACTACCAGAGCAGATATGACACAGGCGGTACTCGAAGGTGTGGCATTTGCCTTAAGAGATTCTTTTGAGGTGGCACGTTCACTCGGCATTCATATTGCCCGTACCCGTATTTGCGGTGGAGGAGCAAAGAGTCCGCTGTGGAAAAAGATTGTGGCAAATGTGCTCAATATTCCGGTAGATATTCCGGAAAATGAACAGGGACCGTCAATGGGTGGCGCAATGCTTGCAGCAGTAGCTTGTGGAGAATACCCGACCGTCCGCGATGCAGCAGAGGCAATTGTAAAACTGACCGATACGGTAGAACCGGAACCGGAGCTTGCAGCAAAATATGAAGAGCGTTATCAGAAGTTCCGTAAGATTTATCCGGCATGCAGGGATCTGTTTTTGGAACTTGCAAAATAAAATTATATCATCGTATCTAACAAAAAATTAAAATGATTACATACAACAAGGAGGCAAAATCATGATTAATATTCCAGAAGTAAAAGTAGGTATCGTTGCAGTCAGCCGTGACTGTTTCCCGGAGTCTCTTTCCGTAAACCGCAGAAAGGCGCTGATCAAAGCATATACAGACAAGTATGATGCAAAGGATATTTATGAGTGTCCGGTCTGCATCGTAGAGAGTGAAATTCATATGGAGCAGGCGCTGGCAGATATTAAAGCAGCAGGATGCAATGCGCTGTGTGTATACCTTGGAAACTTCGGACCGGAAATTTCCGAGACCATGCTTGCAAAATATTTTGATGGACCAAAGATGTTTGTTGCAGCAGCAGAGGAGTCCCAGAACAATCTGGTTCAGGGACGTGGAGATGCATACTGCGGTATGTTAAATGCAAGTTACAACTTAAAACTTCGCAATGTTGGTGCTTACATTCCGGAATATCCGGTTGGAGATGCAGAGGATTGCGCAGATATGATTCACGACTTTTTACCGATTGCAAGAGCAGTAGAAGGACTTGCAAACTTAAAAATCATTTCCTTTGGACCAAGACCAACGAATTTCCTTGCATGCAATGCTCCAATCCAGCAGCTTTATAATCTGGGTGTGGAAATTGAGGAAAATTCAGAGCTGGATCTGTTTGAGGCATTCAACAACCACGCAGGAGATCAGCGTATTCCGGAGGTTGTTGCAGATATGAAAGCAGAACTCGGTGAGGGAAACAAAAAGCCGGAGATTTTAGAGAAACTTGCACAGTATGAACTGACACTGCTTGACTGGATTGAGGCGCACAAAGGTTCCCGTAAATATGTTGCAATTGCAGGAAAATGCTGGCCGGCATTCCAGACACAGTTTGGATTTGTTCCGTGCTATGTCAACAGCCGTCTGACCGGAAGAGGCATTCCGGTATCCTGCGAGGTAGATATTTACGGCGCACTGAGTGAGTTTATCGGTACCTGCGTGAGCGAGGATGCTGTCACACTGCTCGACATCAATAACTCCGTTCCGAAGGATATGTACAAAGAGTCGATCGAGGGCAAGTTTGACTATACACATAAAGATACATTTATGGGATTCCATTGTGGCAATACCTGTTCAAAGAAGCTGGCATCCTGTGAGATGAAAAACCAGATGATCATGGCAAGAAGCCTTCCTGTCGAAGTAACAAACGGTACCCTTGAGGGAGATATTGCACCGGGCGATATCACATTCTACCGCCTGCAGTCCACTTCCGACAATAAGCTGCGCGCGTATGTGGCACAGGGAGAAGTCCTTCCGGTTGCAACCCGTTCGTTCGGAAGCATTGGCGTATTTGCCATTCATGAGATGGGACGTTTCTACCGTCACGTTCTGATCGAGAAGAATTATCCGCATCACGGAGCGGTTGCATTCGGACATTACGGAAAGGCTCTGTTTGAGGTATTTAAGTATATTGGGGTTCCGATGGAGGACATCAATTACAACCAGCCGGCATCTCTGCCTTATCCGACGGAGAATCCGTTCGCATAAAGAAAAATAATATGGAAATAAGCACCAGCTTGGGCCTGTAGATGTCTGCAGGTTAAGCTGGTGCTTTTTAAATGGGAGTTTCATCCCAAAGATACCCAGTGAAACAGGAAAACTAAAATCATTTGGCAGGTAATTCATCCGGCAGCAATACAGAAAATGACAACAGTACAAAGTAAAAATTCAGATTTTCAAAAAAAGAAAAAGTATGGTATTATAAAACTGGCATCACGGATGCCGGTTCTATAATAAAAATCTGAGGTGATTGTACAATGAAACAGGAAAATTATATACGTGGCATGATAATGATCATTTTGTCGGCATTCTTTTTTGCGTGTATGAATGTGAGTGTGCGGCTGGCGGGAGATCTGCCGTCCGTACAGAAAAGTTTTTTTCGGAATCTGGTAGCTGCATTTTTTGCGGCAATTATTCTTATCAAAAATCATACAGCACCTAAGGTGGAAAAAACACAGTGGGGTTCACTGTTTTTACGCTGTGCATTTGGGACACTTGGAATTCTTTGTAATTTCTACGCGATTGATCACCTGCTGGTGGCAGATGCTTCTATTTTAAATAAATTATCTCCCTTTTTTGCAATTATTTTTTCCTTCCTGTTATTAAAAGAAAAGATAAAACCAGCTCAGGCAATGTGCGTTATACTGGCATTTGTCGGCTGTTTGTTTGTGGTAAAACCGGGGTTTGAAAATGCACATCTGATCCCTGCGCTTATTGGCGTATGCGGAGGACTGGGTGCAGGAATCGCATATACAATGGTGCGGAAGATGGGTACACACGGAGTAAAGGGACCGGTCATTGTGTTTTATTTTTCCTGCTTTTCCTGTATTATTGTGATACCGTGGATTGTATTTCATTATCAGCCGATGTCACTGCGGCAGTTGTTGACGCTGCTTCTTGCGGGACTTTTTGCAGCGGGAGGACAGTTTACGATCACCGCAGCATATACCTATGCACCCGCCGGAAAAATTTCTATTTTTGATTATTCACAGATTATTTTTGCAACATTACTTGGATTTCTTTTATTCGCGGAGATTCCGGATCGATACAGTCTGATAGGATATGGATTGATCATTCTGGCTTCACTGGGAAATTTCCTGTATAACTGGAAACACAAAGATTAAAGGAGTATTTATATGCCGATTATTTCATTCCGGTGTCATACAACCATACATCTGGCACCATTGGTAAATCAGGAAACGATTCATCAGGATATGGATAGGGGACAGCAGCTTATGTCAAGGATCAATCAGGGAATCCTTAGGGAGATAAAGCCAAAAAACCCACTGGTTGAATGGTATTACTGGAAGGACAAACACACAGTTTCGGATGTCACAGAGCATAGTTTGTTTAAGATGGCGCAGGGGATGCTGTCCCCCGTGGAAAATGATAATTACCGGTTGGAAGAGATTGAAGAATTAAATAATGCATGGGCCGTTTATGATAAAAAACTGAACACATTTTTTGCGTTTGACCCGGCAATTACGACATTGCAAAAAGATGAGAAGCGAAACCGTGTGCTGGTAGTCTGTGAAGACAAGGAACGTGGGCTGATTGATGTCATTGAAGCGGGAGCCCTGCTGCTTGAGTGTCTGCGTGCATTTACAGGGATAGAAGAACTTTGCTTTCTTCCGCTCAACCCGGACTACTATATATGGACAGGAACGGTGACTGGGATTGACGGATTGAAGATGCGCAGTAATGGATATGCCGGTACCTGGCTGCTTCTGCAAAGTGAAAGCCAGGTGAAGAAATTGCGGATGCTTGCAACAATTTACAGTATGGATTATCCGAATCTGGTAGATTCGGATGAACTGGCACGCAGACTGGCAAAGGAGGAAGCCGCAGGGCAGTGCATCCGAAGCAGGCATGGGATCGTGCTGTTTACGGAAGAGGGACTTGTGTATATGGATGGAACAAATCCGGACAATGACTGGGAACTGAAGTATCCGATTTATGAGAATGACTGTTATTATGAGATGCTGAGATTTGCTTACCGGAAACAGGTATCCGGGGAACTGGAAAATTACTGTGCATGGAAAGCCTGGCTGAACAGGAATTTTACTTGACATCTGAAAGAATCATTACTATACTTAAAACCAAAGGTGAAAAACGAAGACGAAGACAGTAACTGTGATAGGAAAGTCAAAGAGAGTTGGAACAGGTGAGAGCCAATACGAGTAATATGACAGTGAAAATCACTTCCGAGTTGCGGATCGAAATCCCAGGAGAGTAGAGTTCGACGTATTTCCAGCGTTATGGGAACGAAGTATGCAAATCCTTTTTGAATACGGGATTTAAGTACATGGTAATCAGGTGGTATAACGTGACCCCGCGTCCTAATTACTGGACGTGGGGATTTTTTATTTCAGAATCATAAATGCAGGAGGAAAATATGTACAACAAAGTAGATACCAATATGAACTTTGTCGATCGCGAAAAAGAAACGGAAAAATTCTGGCGCGAAAATGATATCTTCAAAAAATCCATGGAGAACCGTAAGGAAGGCGAGACTTACACATTTTATGACGGACCGCCTACGGCAAACGGAAAACCACATATCGGACATGTAGAGACACGTACCATCAAGGATATGATTCCGAGATTCCAGACCATGAAAGGAAAGTACGTTCCACGGAAAGCCGGATGGGATACCCACGGTCTTCCGGTAGAAATCGAAGTGGAGAAACTTCTTGGACTGGATGGAAAGGATCAGATCGAAGCATATGGTCTTGAGCCATTCATCAAAAAATGTAAAGAATCCGTCTGGAAATACAAGGGTATGTGGGAAGATTTCTCAAATACGGTAGGTTTCTGGGCAGATATGGACAATCCATATGTCACTTATGATGACAATTTCATTGAGTCTGAGTGGTGGGCGTTAAAGGAGATCTGGAACAAAGGTCTTCTCTACAAGGGATTTAAGATTGTGCCGTATTGTCCGCGTTGTGGAACTCCGCTTTCTGCACAGGAGGTGGCACAGGGCTATAAACTGGTAAAAGAAAAATCCGCAGTTGTTCGTTTTAAGGTTGTGGATGAAGATGCTTATTTCCTGGCATGGACGACAACTCCGTGGACACTGCCAAGTAACGTGGCACTTTGTGTAAACCCGAATGATACCTATATCAAGGTAAAAGCAGTAGATGGTTATACGTATTATCTGGCAGAGGCACTGGCAGACAAGGTGCTTTCTCCACTTCTTTCCAAAGAGGATAAAGAGGCAGGAAAGAAAGCCTACGAAGTGCTTGAAACCTACAAGGGACAGGATCTTGAACGTAAAGAATATGAGCCTCTTTATGCCTGTGCAAAGGAACTGGCAGATAAGCAGGGCAAGAAAGGCTTCTTTGTGACCTGCGATACTTATGTCACGATGTCCGATGGTACTGGAATCGTTCATATCGCACCTGCATTTGGTGAGGATGATGCCAATGTCGGAAGAAACTACGACCTTCCGTTTGTACAGTTCGTAAATGGAAAAGGAGAACTGACTGAGGAGACACCGTTTGCCGGTATGTGGGTAAAGGATGCCGATCCGGAAGTATTAAAGGATTTAAGTGCCAGAAAGCAGCTGTTTGATGCTCCGAAGTTTGAACATGAGTATCCACACTGCTGGAGATGTGACAAGCCTCTGATTTATTATGCAAGAGAGTCCTGGTACATCAAAGAGACTGCAGTAAAGGATGATCTGATCCGCAATAACAACACTGTTAACTGGATTCCGGAATCCATCGGTTCCGGCCGTTTCGGAAACTGGCTGGAGAACATTCAGGACTGGGCAATTTCCCGTAACCGTTACTGGGGTACCCCACTTAATATCTGGGAGTGCGCGTGCGGACACAGGGAGTGCATCGGAAGCCGTGCCGAACTGGCAGAAAAGGCTGGTGATCCAAAGGCGGCAGAGGTAGAACTTCACAGACCATACATTGACGCCGTTACGATCAAGTGTCCGGAGTGTGGTAAGGATATGCATCGTGTACCGGAAGTATTAGACTGCTGGTTTGATTCCGGAGCGATGCCGTTTGCACAGCATCATTATCCATTTGAAAACAAAGAAGTGTTTGAGCAGCAGTTCCCTGCAAAGTTTATCTCCGAGGCTGTGGATCAGACCAGAGGATGGTTCCATTCCCTGATGGCAGAGTCTACACTGCTTTTCAACAAAGCACCATATGAGAATGTTATCGTACTTGGACATGTACAGGATGAGAATGGACAGAAGATGTCCAAGTCCAAGGGAAATGCGGTGGATCCGTTTGATGCACTGCAGACATACGGTGCTGATGCCATCCGCTGGTATTTCTATACGGCATCTGCACCATGGATTCCAAAGAGATTCTCCGGTAAGCTTGTGCTCGAAGGTCAGCGTAAATTTATGGGAACGCTCTGGAACACCTATGCATTCTTCGTGCTTTACGCAAATATTGATAAATTTGATGCCACAAAATACAAACTGGAATATGATAAATTATCGGTTATGGATAGATGGCTTCTTTCCAAGCTTAATTCTGCAGTAGCCGGTGTGGATGACTGTCTGTCCAATTATAAGATTCCGGAAGCAGCAAAATATCTTCAGGAATTTGTGGATGATATGAGTAACTGGTATGTCCGTCGTTCCCGTGAGCGTTTCTGGGCAAAGGGTATGGAACAGGATAAAATCAATGCCTATATGACATTGTATACAGCACTCGTTACCATCAGCAAGGCAGCAGCACCGATGATTCCGTTTATGACAGAGGATATTTACCGTAATCTGGTATGTTCCATTGATCCGTCTGCACCGGAAAGTATTCACCTGTGTGACTTCCCGACGGTGGATGAGAAGATGATCGACAAGGATCTGGAAACTGCAATGGATGAGGTATTAAAGATCGTTGTTATGGGACGTGCGTGCCGGAACAGTGCCAATATCAAAAACCGTCAGCCGATTGGTCAGATGTATGTCAAGGCACCGGAAGCACTGGGTGATTTTTATAAGGATATCATTGCGGATGAGCTGAATGTGAAGAATGTGACGTTTACGGATGATGTTTCTTCTTATACCGATTATCAGTTTAAACCACAGCTTCGTACCGTGGGTCCGAAATATGGAAAATATTTAAAACAGATTCAGTCTGTCCTGTCAGAACTTGACGGAAATGCTGCAATGAAAGAATTAAAAGAGAACGGATGTCTGAAACTTGACAGTGTAAGTTCTGAGGTTGTATTATTGGAAGAGGATCTGCTGATTACCATGACACAGGCAGAAGGCTTTGTGACCGAGGGGGACAACAATGTGACAGTTGTTATGGATACAAGACTGACTCCGGAACTGATTGAAGAAGGTTTTGTGCGTGAGCTGATCAGTAAGATTCAGACGATGCGTAAAGAAGCAGGTTTTGAAGTTATGGATCATATTGCTGTTTCTTATACAGCAGATGAGAAGGTAACTGGTATTTTCAATAAATATGGAGAAAAGATCCAGACAGAAGTACTTGCAAATGCTATCACTGCAGGCACACTTGCCGGATATCAGAAAGAATGGAGCATTAACGGTGAGAAGGTTACGCTGGCAGTGGAAAAACAATAGTGTCACGCAAACCAGGCACAGAGGAGGACTTTTGATGCGAGACAAAGTGTTTAGTAAAAAGGAGTTTATTGCTTCCGTGACAGAAAATGTCAAGACGATGTATCGTAAGACATTGAAAGAAGCGACACAGCAGGAGATTTATCAGGCTGTTTCACTGGCTGTCAAGGATGTTGTCATGGATGAATGGATGGCAACACAGCAGGTCATTGAAAAAGATGACCCTAAGATATTGTATTATATGTCCATGGAGTTTCTGATGGGCAGGGCACTGGGGAATAATCTGATTAATCTGGGGGCTTATGGGGAAGTAAAAGAAGCACTTGAAGAGATTGGACTGGATTTGAGTGTCATTGAAGACCAGGAGCCGGATCCGGCTCTTGGAAATGGCGGACTTGGCCGGTTGGCAGCATGTTTTATGGATTCTCTTGCTACTCTGGGCTATGCCGCATATGGATGTGGAATCCGTTACCGCTACGGTATGTTCAAGCAGCAGATTATTGATGGATTTCAGGTCGAAGTACCGGATAACTGGCTGAAGGATGGATATCCGTTTGAACTTCGCAGACCGGAATACTGCTACGAGATCAAGTTTGGTGGTCATGTGGAAGAAACCGCAGGGGAGGACGGAAATCTGCACTTTGAGCAGGTAGGGTATCAGTCTGTTCTTGCAATTCCTTATGATATGCCGATCGTTGGCTACGGCAACCATGTGGTAGATTCCCTGATGATCTGGGATGCACAGCCGAAGGAAGAGTTTTCACTGGATTCCTTTGACCGTGGAGATTACGATCAGGCAGTGGAGCAGGAAAATCTTGCCCGCAACCTGGTAGAGGTGCTGTATCCGAACGACAATCACGTAAAAGGAAAGGAACTGCGCTTAAAACAGCAGTATTTCTTTGTTTCCGCAAGTATCCAGCGTGCGCTGGAGCGTTTTAAGAAACATCACAATGATCTGCATGATCTGCCAAAGAAGGTAACGTTCCAGATGAATGATACCCATCCGACGGTTGCTGTTGCAGAACTGATGCGAATCCTTCTGGATGAGGAAGGCATGTCATGGGATGAGGCATGGGAGATCACAACACACTGTGTAGCTTATACCAACCATACCATCATGGCAGAGGCACTTGAAAAGTGGCCGATCGACATCTTCCAGAGACTGCTTCCGCGTGTATATCAGATCGTGGATGAGATCAACCGCCGTTTTGTAGAAGAGATCCGTGCAAAATATCCGGATAATGAGGAGAAGGTGCGCAAGATGGCAATTCTCTACGACGGACAGGTGAAGATGGCAAATCTTGCAATTGTTGCCGGATATTCTGTCAACGGTGTGGCAAGACTGCATACAGAGATTCTTGAGAAGCAGGAACTTCGTGATTTCTATGAACTGTTTCCGGAGAAATTTAACAATAAAACCAACGGTATCACACAGAGACGTTTCCTTGCACATGGAAATCCACTGCTTGCAGACTGGGTAACAAAGCATGTCGGAAAAGACTGGATCACAAGTCTTGCGAAGGTCGAGGATCTGACAAAATATGCAACCGATCCGAAAGCACAGCAGGAATTTCTGGAGATCAAAAAGCAGAATAAGATCCGTCTGGCAAAATATATCAAAGAGCACAATGGTATCGAAGTCGATCCGGATTCTATCTTTGATGTACAGGTTAAGAGACTGCATGAGTATAAGAGACAGCTTATGAATATCCTGCATGTGATGTATCTGTACAACCAGATCAAGGAAAATCCGGGCATGGATTTCTATCCGAGAACTTTTATCTTCGGAGCAAAGGCTGCAGCCGGATATCGTACGGCAAAGAAGACCATCAAGCTGATTAACACTGTTGCGGATGTAATCAATAATGATCCATCCATCAACGGAAAGATCAAGGTTGTGTTCATTGAGGACTACCGTGTATCCATTGCAGAGTGGATTTTTGCGGCAGCAGATGTCAGCGAACAGATTTCCACAGCAAGTAAAGAGGCATCCGGAACCGGAAACATGAAGTTTATGTTAAATGGTGCGATTACACTTGGAACCATGGACGGAGCGAATGTTGAGATGTACGAGGAAGTCGGTGCAGACAATATCTTTATCTTTGGTATGAGCGCAGATGAGGTTATCGCACATGAGCAGCATCATGATTACAACCCATATGATATCTACAACAACGATGAGGATATCAGGAAAGTTGTCAACCAGCTGGTAGACGGAACATACTCCCACAATGACCGTGAACTGTTCCGTGAACTGTACAACTCACTGTTAAACCCACAGCAGGGACAGGTGGCAGACCGCTACTTTATCCTTGCAGATTTCCGTGCATATGCAAATGCACAGAAGAAGATCGGTGCTTATTACACCAACAAGAGTGCGTGGGCAAAGTCTGCAATTTTAAATATTGCGCACAGTGGTAAATTCTCTTCTGACAGAACCATTCAGGAATATGTGGATGATATCTGGAAACTTGATAAGATTGAAGTGAATACGGAAGGCTGCTAATCGCTTGGATGGCAGTGGCAGAAAAGGCGGGAAACCCGATGGGGATCCCGCCTTTTTAGTCTGCAAATTTTCCATATGGAAGATAGATATACAATAGGAAAATAGAACTAAAAACAGATAGCGAATGATAAATATCCGCTATCTGTCTTCTTTCAGGAAAGAAATGTATGCAGTTCCTTCAGGCGTGCATTAAAATCAGAAATCCCCAGATCATACAATTCCTGTTCCAACTTTTCATCGCGTGCGTAAGTACTCATTTTTAACTCTTTCGAAGGAGCAAAGACGAGGGCTTCCCCGGCGGTTTCGTGTTTTTTAACATCGGCAATATTCTGGCGGTACATCAGATGCCGGTTGTCGAGGGCTTTTATGGTCTGTGGATATTTGCGCAGGGCATGCCGGTAAATGTGCCGGAAGCCTTCCGGCTGCTTTACAAAACTGCGGGGTTTGCTTAAGATTACAACCACACGGTCACATCCCTTGGCAAACGCGCGCTCGATCGGAACGGAATCCGATAATCCACCATCAAAATACGTCTCATTATGGAAAGAAATCGGACGGCACATAACGGGCAGGGCACAGCTTGCCATGATGGCACGGTAGTCATCCTGTTTCATATCATCTTTGGTAAAATACACCGGTTTTCCGGTTGCAGCATCGGTTGCAACAAGCTCGAACTCGGCCGGATTTTCCACGATGGCAGGATAATCGATCGGGTCAGCTCCATCGGAGTTGGTCAGTGTCTGATAAATATACTGAAGACCGAAAAACTGTCCGGTGCGTAGCAGATTTTTGACGCCCATATAACCAGGTTCGTTCAGATGGTCTACATAAAAACGAAGATTGCGCCCGCGTTGTCCGGCGAGATAGCTTGCTGTGTTTGCAGATCCGGCCGATACGCCGATGCAGTAATCGAATGTAATGTGTTCATCTAAAAAGCGGTCAAGAATGCCTGCGCTGTAGGCACATTTCATGCCGCCGCCTTCTACTACAAGTCCTGTCTTCATGTCTGGGATACTCCTTTTGCCTGAAATTAGCATTATTGTAGCACTTTTTTTCTTTTTGTCAAATTTTTAACAATATGTGTTTGTTTTTCCGCAACCGTTTCAGTGGTGCCGGGACATTTGAAAAAAGTGATTGGCTGACAATTCCTTAGAATGGGACAGCCCGGAAGGCAGAGATATTGGATTTTTTGATATGAGATATGATTTGACGAATGGGGAGATTGAGGAAGGTATGGGATAATATTTAAAAATAATAATATCCTTTCGTGAAGAAAGTTTCATAAAAGCTAAGAAAGTTTTCAATAAAGTTGTGGAATTTGTTTCTCATGGAAGTTCATCTCCTTTCTGTTTACGTTGTCATTATAAAACACGAAAGGGGATATTACTTGCCAAAATAAAAAAATAAATGGACAAAAATTGCAAAAAGCAGAGATTCCAATCCTCTGCTTTTTGCATTTTTTTATATGTTTTTACGATATTCAGAAGGTGACAGTCCTTTTGCCTTTTGAAAAATGCGGCTGAAATACAGTGGATTATCATATCCGACAATTTGTGCGATCTCATTGATATTGTATTGTGTATTTTGAAGCAATGCTTCGGCATTATATATTCTTTTTTGTAGAATGAATTGCTTTGGCGTGATTCCGGCATATAATCTGAAATTACGGATAAACCAACTGGCACTGACATGATTTTGTTCGGCATAGTCATCAATGCTGATTGGTTCATTGTAATGTTCACTGAAATAAGAAATTGCTTTGTCTATTTCCTCAGCAGCATGGGAGTTCACTGTGTTGACAGAAAATTTAAAGTGGCGTTGTAGTTTTATAAAAATTTGTCTTAAATACATTTCAAGCATTTCAGAATAGCTATCCTGACACATTTGTAATTCTTTTATCATGGCACGGAAAAGATACTGATATTCCGAACCGGAACCACAGTGGAACACCCTTTTATCATTTGTCAATCCATAGGAACGGAGCAGATTGGTGACATTGTTTCCTGTAAAATGAACCCAGTAAACCTCCGTCTGGTCTTTGGCATAGTATTCATATTTCTGGGGTTCTCTTGGGCGGTATAAAACCATATGACCAGCATGAACAATCGTTTCTTCCTCATCGTTGTCAAAATGAAAATGAGCTTTCCCGGCAGCAATAAAGATCAACTGAAAATCAACTCTGCCACGTGGTCTCCAGGTGGGAAGTTTAGGGTGTGTATATAACTTGTAAGTCCCACACATGGTTACGACAAGTGGCTTGGATTTATCTTTTCTGTCAATTGTTGAGTTATTCAGATATGCATTATTGGTATACATTTGAGACCCCCATATGATAATTGAAAATGTTCATGAAATAATAATCTGAAATACATAAATTTATGTTTGGCTCATGATGCAATTTTATCATTTTATGCATGTCTTGTCTATTTAGATTTTAAACGTTTGAAATAATGGTATTTTTTGTATAAATTAACGTGCTGGAAAATGAAAGTCAATAAAAGTACATGTCAAAAATAACAAAAGAAAGGAATAAAGAAAATGGTTTTTGTTAATTATACTGTTTTGTGCATGTTTTGTGTAATTTATGATATGGTTTTTTGACATCGGTTTTTATATACTATCTATAACAAAGTTGTGGGAACAAAAATAAGGATCATCGAAAGGAGCAGTTTCACATGGAAGAAAAGAAATACCTGAAATGGTATAACAAGGTGGGGTATGGAACCGGAGATCTGGCAGGAAATGTCGTGTATGCATTTCTTTCCTCATTTGTAATGTTGTATCTGACAAATACGGTAGGGTTAAATCCGGGAGTTGTCGGAACATTGATCATGGTATCAAAATTATTCGACGGTGTCAGTGATATGTTTTTTGGTACATTGATTGACAAAACAAAGAGCAGACTTGGAAAAGCAAGACCGTGGATGCTTTATGCATATGTTGGCTGTGCGGTAACGCTTGTGGCGAACTTTGCAATACCGGAAAGTCTTGGAAAAACAGCACAGTATGCATGGTTTTTTCTTGCATATACTTTGCTGAATGCAGTATTTTTTACTGCAAACAATATTGCCTATGCATCACTGGTTACGTTTTGTACAAAAAATAGCAAAGAACGGGTAGAAATGGGGTCGTTCCGTTTTATTTTTGCGTTTTTAACAAGTCTGATCATTCAATCTATCACCGTTCAGTTTGTAAGAATGGCAGGCGGTGGAGCTGCTGCATGGAGAACCGTAGCAATCATATACGCAGTAATCGGACTGGTTGTAAACACAATTTCCGTATTCTCAATCAAAGAACTTCCGGAGGAAGAATTAAAGGCAGGCAGAGAACAGACAGAAGAAAAATATGGTTTGATTGAAGCTGCAAAACTTTTATTTTCCAACAAATATTATCTTATGATTTGTGTTACTTATATTTGTCAGCAGATCTATTCTGCTATGTTAAATATGGGTATTTACTATATGATTTATGTTTTGAAAAATGAAGATTTATATTCGGTCTTTTCCTGGGCAATTAATATCCCTGTCATCATTGCAATGTGTATTACACCTATGCTTGTGGAAAAGATGAAGGGATTATATCGAATGAATCTTGCAGGATACATTCTTGGAACAGCCGGCCGTGTCGGCGTTATTTTTGCAGGCTATATGGGAAGTGTTCCGCTGATGCTTGCTTTTACCGCAATCGCAGCACTTGGAATGGCACCATGGCAGGGAGATATGGGAGCTGTTGTGGCAAGCTGTTCAGAATACACATACCTGACAAAACATAAACACATTGATGGAACCATGTATTCCTGTACATCCTTTGGAACCAAAATCGGGGGTGGAATCGGAGTTGCCCTCTGCGGATGGCTGCTTGATGCAAGCGGATTTGTCAAGGAAGCGGCCGTGCAGCCTGCATCCTGCATGAATATGCTTCACATTATGTATTTATGGATTCCAATGATCCTGTCATTAGTCATTACATTTATTATGTCAGAAATGAATGTGGAAGCAGCGAACCGGCGACTTAGAGAACAGATGGAGGAGTGTTGACGTGGAATATAGTGGAATGAAAGAAATTGTATGGGGTGTATGGAAAGAGAGGGAAAATATGAACGCTGATATGAAATGGCTGGACAATCCGGAAGTGTTTAAGGTAAATCAATTGGAATCACATAGTGATCATTGTTATTATCTGGATTATTCAGACATGAAAAAAGAAAAAAATCCATTATTACAGTCATTAAATGGTCAATGGGAGTTTGCTTACAGCAAAAATGTGATGGAAAGACCTGTTGATTTTTATAAGGAAACATTTGATGCATCAGGATTTGATAAAATTATGGTTCCAGGACATATCGAATTGGCTGGATATGATAAAATCCGTTACATCAACACGATGTATCCGTGGGAAGGAAAAGAGTACCATAGAGGAGCCTACAGCATGGAGAGCACTGGGAAAGAAGCGGGGATGTTTTCAGAGGCAGAATATAATCCTGTAGGTTCTTATATTAAACGTTTTGACTTAAATGAAACGATGTGTGGAAAAAGAATTCACATCTGTTTTGAAGGTGTAGAAGAGGCGATGTATCTGTGGCTGAATGGTCAGTTTGTAGGGTATGCAGAGGACAGCTTCACACCATCTGAATTTGATCTGACACCATTTATCAGGGAAAAAGAAAATGTGTTGGCAGTTCAGGTTCACAAGATGAGCACGGCAGCATTTTTAGAGGATCAGGATTTTTTCCGTTTCTTTGGAATTTTCAGAAATGTCACTTTGAAAGCACTGCCTGATGCCCATATGGAGGATGTATGGTTTCAGCCGGTATTAAATCAGGATAATTCAAGTGGAAAAGTATCTGTGATTATGAAGGTAACTGCACCAGAAAAACAGAATGTGGATGCAAGGTTTGTCTTGACCGACAGAGAAGGAACAGTGATAACGGAGAAATGCTTGCAATTACAGGGAAGAGATGGAATATTTACAGGTACAATCCATACAGATGTGCAAAATATCAAACTGTGGGATAATCATAGTCCGTATCTTTATCATGCCTGTGTGGAATTAATAGAGGAAAATGGAGTGATGCTAGAAGTAGTTCCTTATGATATTGGCTTTAGAAGGTTAGAAGTAATTGATAAGGTGATTTATCTGAACGGAAAACGTCTGGTTATCACGGGAGTAAACCGTCATGAGTGGAATCCGAAAACCGGAAGATGCATTGGAATGCAAGAGATGACAGCAGACATTGATTGTATGCTTAGAAACAATATCAATGCAGTACGCACCTGCCACTATCCGGATCAGATTCCATGGTATTACTTGTGTGATAAAGCAGGTATTTATGTGATGGCAGAAACGAATCTGGAAAGCCATGGGACATTCCAGAAACTTGGTGCGATTGAACCGTCATGCAATGTACCGGGTTCCATTCCACAGTGGAGAGAGGTGGTACTTGACCGGGCAATAAGTAATTTTGAAACCTTTAAAAATCATACATCCGTTTTATTCTGGTCTCTTGGAAATGAATCCTATGCAGGTGATGATCTTGGAGCGATGAATACCTACTTCAAGGAAAAGAGGGATGGCAGATTGGTTCATTATGAAAGTTCCTTCTATAACAGAGCATATGAGGATACTATTTCGGATGTGGAAAGCAGAATGTACGCAAAGCCGAAAGAAGTGGAAGAATATTTAAACAATAATCCAAAGAAACCATATCTTTTGTGTGAGTTTATGCATGATATGGGAAATTCTATGGGTGGACTTGGTTCTTATATGAAACTGATCGATCAGTACGAAATGTATCACGGAGGATTTATATGGGACTTTATTGATCAGGCAATTTTGATAAGAGATCCAGTAACCGGAAAAGAAGTTTTACGTTATGGTGGCGATTTTGATGATAGACCGGCAGATTATGAATTTTCCGCAAATGGAATCGTATTTGCAGACCGTAAAGAAAAACCGGCAATGCAGGAAGTGAGGTATTACTATGGCTTATACAGATAAGAATAAACTAAGAGTTGTATATGGTGATTATGTGCTTGGCGTGCACGGAGAAGGGTTCGATTATATATTTTCCTATGCGCAGGGTGGTCTGGAATCTGTAGTAAAAAATGGATATGAATGGTTGTATCGCTGTCCGAAACCTACCTTTTGGAGAGCTTTGACAGATAATGACAGAGGAAGTAAGTTTCATATTAAAAGTGGAAGCTGGCTTGCAGCAGATATGTTTATTGACTGTCAGAAAATTGAAGTCATTATGGATGGTGAAGTGCAGAAGCCATATGCACCTGATAATAACAGCTATGGTGGTGATGTGGCTGCTGATGAAATAATCGTAAAGTATACTTATGAGACAATCAATCATCCGTCTGCAACTATCGTTGTGACCTATACGGTTGGTGTATCTGGAAAAATCCGCGTGGATGTTCATTATAATGGTGTAAAAGGACTTCCGGAATTTCCGGTATTTGGAATGCGGTTTATCATGCCGACACTGGCAGATAAGTATTTATATAAAGGTTTGTCTGGAGAAACCTATCCCGATAGAAAAGCAGGAGCAAAAGAAGGAATTTATGAGGTTTCTGATTTAAGTCTGACACCATATCTTGTTCCGCAGGAATGCGGCATGAGAATGGATACCGAGTGGCTTGAAGTTACAAGACACACGGGTCTTGATAACAGCAGACCAGACAGTTCAAACCAGACACTCCGTATTGAAAAGACCGACAGGAAATTTGCTTTTTCATGCCTGCCTTATACGGCATCCGAGATAGAAAATGCATTACATCATGAAGAACTGCCGCAAGCAAGAAGAACTGTTCTTTGTGTATATGGGGCTGTTCGAGGTGTCGGTGGTATTGATAGTTGGGGAAGTGATGTGGAAGATGATTATCGTATCAGTGCAGAAGAAGATATAGATTATTCATTTACCATCTGCTGATTATGATAAAAGAATGTAAATGTGGGATAAATTATGAAATTTAAAGTTACCAGAGATTGGTTAAAAAGTTTTTTTGTGATGATCATTGCGGTTATCGTTATGGGAATGTGTGTATCACTTCTAGTGATGTGTGATATGGGAACAGATCCCTGTTCAGCAATGAATTATGGAATTTCGCATAAGCTTGGGATGAGTTTTGGAAATTATCAGCTTCTTTCCAATTTTGTTTTACTGATTCTAGTAATCATTTTTGAGAAGAAGCTCATTGGTACAGGAACATTTGGCAATATGATTTTAGTTGGCTATTCGGCAGATTTTTTTACATGGATATGGAAAGAAGTCTGCCATGTACAGGAACAGCTTAATCTGAGTACCAGAATTGCTATTTTAATTCCTGCACTCATATTGTTTATTCTGGCAGCAGCTATTTATATGCAAAGTGGACATGGAACAGCACCATATGATGCAGTATCCTTTTTAATCAGTGACAAAATTGAAAAGCATTCTGGAAAAAATATGTTTCGGATTGTACGGATTGTATATGATCTGGCAGCAACCTGTATCGGTGTTATAACTGGCGGAGAAGTTGGGGTGATAACGATATTGATGGTGATTTTGCTGGGACCGACGGTTGATCTGCTCGGCAGATTAATTAAAACAAGAAGGGCAGTGGAGAAACAGGCATTATAATTAAAAGGAGTTGCTTGCAAGTGTTATTGGTATATGAGAATAGAACTGATGGAATAGTGGCAGAGTGGAAGAAACCAGTACATTTACCACCACATCTGCATGAAGCGATAGAGGTAGTGTATGTAACGGATGGGGATATTGAGCTTGGAGTCGGACAAGAATTGTATCACATGGACGAGGGAGATTTTGCAATCGTGTTTCCAAATGTGATACATCATTATCAGGTGTTTGGAGAAAAGGAAAGTAAGGTAATATACCTGTATCTTGATCCGACATTGTTTCCTTCCTATTATAAAGAGTTACAGATATACAGCCCGAAGAACCCAGTTGTGAAAAAAGAGCAAGTGCATCCAGATGTAGTAAATGCTATAAAATATCTGGTAGAAATAACAGAGGGGAATCCAATGCTGATACAGGCATATGTACAGATGATTCTTGCCCATGTTTTTGCAGAAATGCCAATGATTGATAAAAGCGCAGTAGGCAGCGATGACTTGATTTATAATGCGGTAGAATATGTAGCTAAAAATTTTAGAGAGAAAATCAGTCTTGAAAAAATGGCATACGATTTGTGTGTAAGCAAATATGTGTTATCAAGAATGTTTGCAAAAACCTTTCACTGTAATTTTAGTAAATATGTGAATGGAGTCCGGTTAAATTATGCAGTTGCGGCACTGGAAAACACAATGGATTCCATTACAAATATATGTCTTGATTGTGGGTTTGAAAGTCAAAGAACTTTTAACCGTGTTTTTAAGGATAGATACAAGATTACACCAAGAGAGTACAGAAAAAGGATGGAACACAATAATAGAAACGGCAGCTTGGGGGTACGCAGATGATTAAATATCTTACAATGACGATTGGAAAACAAAAAACGTAGCTTTGATTGCTCATGACGGGAAAAAACAGGATATGTTGAAATGGTGTATGGACAATAAAGAGATTTTACAGCAACATAATCTGTCAGGAACCGGAACGACTGCGAGGATGATAGCAGATCATGTAGGATTAAAGATAAAAG
>ENA-OPEA01000008-OPEA01000008.1-human-gut-metagenome-genome-assembly--contig:-NODE-8-length-134278-cov-12.566423_pt1 | contig 134278 bp, 100 predicted proteins | sample MGYA00241623_ERZ501509 | MGnify/ENA primary metagenome ERZ501509 (study PRJEB25962, sample SAMEA2042571) | human gut metagenome | biome: human gut; feature: human-associated habitat; material: faeces... | reverse complement strand
AGAACTCCTCGCCGAAGGGCCCGCCGCCGCTCTCCCCGCCCGCAGCATCTCCCTCGGGACGTGTCAGCTCCAGCGCCCCGTACACCTCGTCGGTGGAGATGTGGTAGAACAATTTGCCCTCCCACTTGCCGTCCCAGTATTCCCGTGCCGCCTCGAGCAGCGAGAGCGTGCCCAGGACGTTCGTCCGCGCGAAGGTGAACGGATCCCTGATCGAGCGGTCGACATGGCTTTCGGCCGCAAGGTGGATGACCCCGTCGATGTCATACTGCCCGAACAGCGCCCGCAGCATATCCAGGTCGCAGATGTCACCCTTCTCGAACACGTAGTTCGGGGAATCCTCGATGTCCCGCAGGTTGGCAAGGTTCCCCGCATAGGTCAGTTTGTCCAGGTTAACGATCCGGTAATCCGGATATTTCGTCACGAACAGGCGTACTACGTGCGAGCCGATAAAGCCCGCGCCGCCCGTAATCAGGATGGTGCGTTTTGGTGCCATTATCTCGTATCTTATATTTGATTTTCTCGTTCGGAATAAGTTTCCACCATTTCAGCAAACCGGGAAGACCAGGCCGGCCAGCTCAATTTTTCTTTATATAATCTCCTTGCATTTTCAGACAATCCGGAAAATTCCTGCTTGCATATGCACTCCTTTATCTTGTTGGCAAAATCGGCTCCCGTACCTGTCAGGGGAAGCCTGTATCCGTTCACGCCGTTCACGACATAATTAGCTATTCCGCCGGTATCGGTCGTGAAAACGGGGATTCCGTAAGCCGCAGCCTCGCAATACACGATGGCAGAGCATTCCGCGCGTGTCGGCAACAACAGAATATCGGCTTGCTGCCAAAGTTGCACATACTGGTGATATTGTTCGGGAATATTCTTATTCAAAAAGCCGATGTTTTTAACATGCGGATTATCCCGGTGTTTTTGAGGCAGGTCTTTAATACCTGCGACATACAGCGTCGCACGGATACCGGCGGCATTAAGCTGCATGACCGTATCTACAGCAATCTCGCCGCCTTTCCGCTCCCAGTCGACCCCGGAAAACAGTATGCGGAGCAAATACCCCCCCCCTGCAAACTCCTGTTTAACAGGAGTTTGTATCTTATTTTCATCGATATTGGCACCAAACTCTATCACATTCAGTTTAGACGCCGGAATGTGGTAATAATCCCGGGCCGAGTTACTCGCCCATTCAGAAGAATGAATAATTACCGAAGCCTTATCCAAAGCCCGCTGTTCGATGGTGTTTCCATATCTGACGCTGCATGCGGCGAGGTTCGGCCAATAATAGTCGACCATCAGTTCAAAGGTGGCATCGCTGAGGTAGAATACCGGTTTATCCGTTTCGATCCGGGACAGCACCTGGGAGCCTCCGCTGAAAAACAGCATGTCGCATCCTGCAATCAGTTTTTTATCGATGCTGTGCGCTTCCATCCGGGCAATCAGCGGGATGTGGGAGTAGACGATATTCTTTCCCGTAAGTTTTGCATACAAATGGTACAGTCCCAGGATAAACTTGGAAAAAAACGGGGTGGTATAGGGGATCCATCGCACCGTATATCCGGCCTGTTCGATCGACTCCCGGATCTTGAAAATTGTGCCGCTCCATGCCTTCCGGTCGATGAAGGGGTTTGCCTTACTGACATAGCCAAAAGTTATTTTCGCCATATCTATTGTCGTTGAAGTCGTTTCATGCAGTAGATCAAGGCCTCCCTCCAGTGCGGGATATCCATCTGGAAGGTCTTCTTGAAGCGGGTCTTGTCCAGCACCGAGTAGGCCGGGCGGGTGGCCTTCGTGGGGTATTCCGACGTGTGGCAGGGGATGATGCGGCATGTGTCATGTCCCGCGGCCGCGGCGATCTCCACCGCGAAGTCGTACCACGAGCACACGCCCTCGTCGGTGAAGTGGTACACGCCCTCGTTGCCCGTGTAGCGCCCCGCCTCGATCAGGGAGAAGATCGCAAGCGCCAGGTCTCCGGCGTAGGTCGGAGTGCCCACCTGGTCGAAGACCACGCGCAGCGTCTCGCGCTCCGAGGTCAGGTGCAGCATCGTCTTCAGGAAGTTGTTCCCGTACTCCGAATAGAGCCACGCCGTGCGCAGGATCAGGTAGCGGCACCCCGAGGCCTTCACCGCCTCCTCGCCCGCCAGCTTCGTACGCCCGTAGGCCCCCAGCGGCGAGGTCGCCATATCTTCCGTGTAGGGCGTATGCCCCGTGCCGTCGAAGACGTAGTCCGTCGAGACGTGGATCAGCGTCGCCCCCGTCTCCTTGGCCGCTGCCGCGAGGTATGCCGCGGCCTTGTGGTTGAGCAGGTCGGCTGTCGGTTCATCCTCCTCGGCCTTCTCCACGTTCGTGTAGGCCGCACAGTTGACGATCACGTCGATACGCTGTTCCTTGACCGTTTGAAGCACCGCCCCGGCGTCGGTGATGTCCAGCTCCGCGACGTCGGTGGCCAGGTAGTTGTTGGGCGACACGCTCCCCAGCTGCCGCAGCGAGCTCCCCAACTGTCCGTTGGCGCCCGTAATCAGGATATTAAGCATAGTAGTCCGTATTATAGTCGAACAGTCCCGCGGCCTCTTCCAGCCGCGGGTGGCCGCTGTCCTTGGGCGAGAGGACGACATCCCCCGGTGCCAGGTGCCAGTCGATACCCAGCGCGGGGTCGTCCCACGCGATGGCGCCCTCCGATTCGGGGGCATAGGGGTTGTCGCACTTGTATTGGAATACAGCCTCGTCGCTCAGCACCGAGAAGCCGTGCGCGAAGCCCCGCGGTACGAAGAACTGCCGTTTGTTGTCCCCCGAGAGCTCCACGGAGACGTGCCGCCCGAACGTGGGCGAGCCCCGGCGGATGTCCACCGCGACGTCCAGCACGCGGCCCCGGACAACGCGCACCAGTTTCGACTGTGCATGCGCCCCCCGCTGGAAGTGAAGACCGCGAAGAACGCCGTACTTCGACATCGACTCGTTGTCCTGCACGAACCGCACGGGGCGTACGAGCCTGCCGAAGGACTGCTCAGAATAGCTCTCGAAGAAATAACCCCGAGCGTCCCCGAAGACATCGGGTTCGAGGATGACCACTCCTTCTATTTCGGTAGGGATGACTTTCATGGTTTTAGCGTCGGTTTTCGTCGGTGAGTTTCAACAGGTACTGCCCGTACTGGTTCCTGAGCATCGGCTGCGCCAACTCCCGGAGCTTAGCGGCCGTGATCCAGCCGTTATGGTAGGCGATGCCCTCCAGGCAGGCGATCTTGAGACCCTGGCGTTTCTCGATGACCTCCACGAAGATCGAGGCCTCGGCCAGCGAGTCGTGCGTGCCCGTGTCCAGCCACGCGAAGCCGCGCTGAAGCGTCTGCACCTTCAGCTCGCCGCGTTGCAGGAACGACTGGTTGACGCTCGTGATCTCAAGCTCCCCGCGCGCCGAGGGCTTGATACCCTTGGCGACATCGACGACCTTGTTGGGGTAGAAGTAGAGACCCACCACCGCGTAGTTCGATTTCGGGTGTTCCGGTTTCTCCTCGATCGACAGGCAGTTGCCCGCAGCGTCGAACTCCGCGACCCCGTAGCGCTGAGGATCGTCGACCCGGTAGCCGAAAACTGTGGCCTTGCCATCCTCCTCGGCCGTGCGTACCGCCTCGCGAAGAAGGCCCGTGAAGCCCGAGCCGTGGAAGATGTTGTCGCCCAGAACCAGACACACGGAGTCATTGCCGATGAAATCCGAGCCGATCAGGAACGCCTGCGCAAGACCGTCCGGGGACGGCTGCTCGGCATAGCTGATGCGAACCCCGTAGTCGGAGCCGTCGCCCAGCAAACGACGGAAACCGCCCAAATCCTCTGGCGTAGAGATCAGGAGAATATCGCGGATACCAGCCAGAAACAACGCCGATAAAGGGTAGTAGACCATCGGCTTGTCGTAAACAGGCAACAGCTGCTTGCTGACGCCCTTCGTGATCGGGTACAAACGCGTACCGCTGCCGCCTGCCAAGATGATGCCTTTCATAGGTTTCTGAAATTAATATGCGTTCTCATCCTGCCGCAGGGCATTCCATACCGTCATGAAGATGATGCGGATGTCGAGCAGCAGCGACCAGTTTTCCAGGTACCAGATGTCGCGGCGTACGCGGCCTTCCATCTGGCTCAGGGAGTGGGTCTCGCCGCGGTATCCCGTCACCTGGGCCCATCCCGTGATGCCGGGTTTGATCAGGTGGCGAACCATATATTTATTGATGAGTTTCGAGTATTGCTCGGTGTGCTGGAGCATGTGCGGCCGCGGCCCCACGATGGACATGTCGCCCCTGAGCACGTTGATGAACTGGGGCAGCTCGTCGATGCTCGACCGGCGCAGGAAATCCCCGAACCGGGTCTTGCGCGGGTCGTCCCGGGTCGCCTGCACCCTGTCGGCATCGGCGTTGACGCGCATCGAACGGAATTTAATGCACCTGAACGTCTGGCCGTTCTCCCCGCTGCGCTCCTGCAGGAAGAGCACCGGGCCCCGCGAGGTCAGTTTGGTGCCTATGGCCACGAAAATATAGATGAAGGGGAACAGCGTGCAGAGGAACAGGCTCGATACGGTGACGTCGAATGCCCGTTTGATAAACCGGTTCGACGCCTGTCGCAACGGCTCCTCGCGGATGTAGAGGATCGGTACGTTGCCCAGCAGTTCGAGGTTCATCGTGCGCTTCATGTAGTTGCGCAGGTTGGGCACATAGAAGAAGCGGACGAAGTTGTTTTCGCAGAAATCCATGATCGGGAATATCTCTTCCGCGTAACGATCCGTCGAGAGGCAGCAGTACACTTCGTTTACCGGGTGTGCCTCCAGCCACGGCAGCGCCTCGTCCACGCTACCCAGGCAGGGGGTGTTGTCCGGCAGGGTGTGGTCGTCGTGGTTGCTGAAATAGCCGAGCACGCGGTAACCCGTGCTGGTGTTGTCGACCATTTCGTGGTATACCTCCACCGCATTGTCCTTGCTTCCGACGATGATCACGCGGCGGGCGTTGCGGCCGTGTCCGCGCGTGATCTTGACCACGATGCGGCAGGTGTAGCGCCACAGCATCAGCAGAATGGTGAGCACGATGTAGAACGTCCCCATCAGGTGCACCGGCAGCAGCCCGTAGCTCCATACGGTCTGGATGAGCACGAAGAACCCCAGGTGGCAGAGTACGACGTAGAATACGCGGCGGATGATCTCCTCGTAGGGGACGATCCGCGAGGAGAGGATCACGCCGAACCACGAGAGGCCCGGGATGAAACAGATGTTGAGACAGGCGAATATCTCCAGCGAGCGGGCGATACAGGCCGGTTGCGGATAGAGCGTGAGCGCCAGTATCCAGGACAGGTTCAGTAAGAATAGGTCTCCGATGATGACGGGAAGCTTTATGAGCAAAGACTCCCGCATGACTTGTTTCATAACCGAAAATTTAGAGGCGTTAATTTTCGAATTAACGGTACGCAGATTTACGTATGGGTGGGAAAGGGATTTGCTAATTTATTTTTTCGATATACCTCAGCGGCACGTAAGCCGTCAGTGCGGTGGCTATGTCCTTGATCGCCACGGCGACCTTGCTGTGCCCCTTGTGCCGGATGTAGCGGCCTTCGATCCCGGCGAACACCCCGCCGGTCACGCGGACGGCATCGCCTCCGGCTAGGTCGACGTCCTGCGGTGCCACGATCTCCACATGCTCGTTGCGTGTCGCCACGACCGCCATGAAATCCCGCATCTGGTTGTCCGGTATCACCGTCGGCGCCTTTGTCTCCCGATCCATGATGTAGCGGATCGGCAGGGTGGTGCTGGCCTTGATCTCCTTCAGGCGCAGGGCCGAAGTGCGGATGAACAGCAGATTGTGGATGAGCGGCTCCCAAACCTTGCGCGTCCGCTCCCCGTATGTCCGTCGGGCGAAGTGCATCGGGATATAGCTTTCCACGCCGATGCCGTCCAGATAGCCCTTTACGAGCATCTCGCGGCCGTAGGTGACGCGCAATGCATACCAGTATTGTCTGTTTTCCGGATTTTCAGCCATGGGCATACCCTGGGGACACCTCCGCATGGGTGCGGTTGTCAATCGATGAAATAATTGTGTCGGAATACGACTCTTGTCTCATGTACATCCCTACGATAGGGCCTGCGCATTTTTTCCTGTCGAACGCAAAGATACGAATTTTTCCCGCTCCGTCAACTCCGTTGCCATGCCGGGAATAGGCTATTCCGCCCGCGTAACAAACAATAAAGGACACAAAAAGGGCTGGATATTCCAGTTTTGCGCCTCTTTATGTCCTTATTTCTTGCCGATACGCACTAAATAGCGTATACCTTGCGTTGTTTTACGATGCAAATATAGCTCTTTATTTTTAAATCCAAAATATCCGGCAAAGATTTTCCAAGACTGAGGCTATTCTTCCTCCTTTCGCAGCCAGCTTTCCCCGGGGCGGATTCGGCCGGGAATTCCGGCGCCTGCAGCCTGCGGCTACCTGAATACGGTGAATTTCTCGTTCCACTGGCCGCGCACCGTATCGTAATAATACCTCCATACGGGTGTCCGGAGCACTTTGCGCAGCCGCCAGCGGTTCCGGTACGGGCCGGACAGTTTGCGCAACAAGCGCGGCAGGGGCTTGTCCGGCATCGGCGACAGGGTGAGTACCTCCTCCATGAACCGTCCGAGCATCCCCGCTTCGCATTCCGGGCCCGGAACCTCCGCCCCGAGGTATTCCACGGCGGCGGCCGTCATCAGGTCAGCGAACCTGTCCATGCGGTAGTCCTCCATCGCCGTGCGGAACAGTGCATGGTCGATCTCGTCCCAATGCCGTGTCAGGAAACATGCCCAGTCGCAGAGGTGCCGCAGCACAATTCCTTCCTTCTGGAAATGCACGGCGGCATGGCGTATCAGGAATATGGCGTTGAATGTCGCCCGGGGTGCCTGTATGCCCGGCGCCAGGCCGTGCGTGCCCTCCTTCTCCAGCAACCGCACCAACACGGCGTTCAGCTCCCGCTCCGTCCTGTTGCGGCGCACGTTGAGTATTGTCCTGTGGTTTTCTATCAGCACCCCGTCCCAGACGTATTCCGAATGCTTGGGGACGTCGAAATAGAGGTGTGCCCCGATCTCATGCAGGACGCGGTCGCCCTTGTCCGATTGGCCGTAGAGGTAAATGTCGATGTCACCGCATTCCCGGTGCTCCGGGAGGGGGTAGTCGCGGCTCAGTCCGAGCCCTTTGAGCAGCAACATGCGGAGTCCCTCTTCGGAGAACCGCGCCGCGAGTTTTGAGGCCGTTTGCTGCTGGTGGCGGTACCTTTCCTCCAGTTTTTCGGCCGACAGCGCCCAGCGTATGCGGGTTTCGCGCGGCGGTTGCTGTGCTGCGGGCAGCCGGCATATGCCGTCCCACACGACGGCGCTCAGCCCGTGGTCGGCGGCCATGCGGTAAATCCGCTCCCACGATCCCGGCGTGACGGCGGTGTCGGCGGTATCGCTCACGGGGGCGGCCCCGAGGCCCGCTCCGCTGCGTATGAGCCGGAAGAAATAAAGGGTGTCCTTGTTTATTGGCATTGGAAGGTTTTTATCGTCCGATAGTGCCGCAAATATACGACAATCTTGCGAATAATCAATCATGTAGGGAATTGCGGCTTGCAGCCACGAAAAAACGGCCGCCTTGAACAAGGCGGCCGTTCTCCGTGATCCCGCTGGGGCTCGAACCCAGGACCCCAACATTAAAAGTGTTGTGCTCTACCAGCTGAGCTACGGAATCTCCGTGTGCCAATCGGAAATTACTTTCCGTTTTGGTGGTGCAAATGTATAGAATATTTTTGTTTTACCAAAATAAAACGATATTTTTGTACTCGTTAATACGAAAAAATAAACTTTAAATCCACAATACCTATGTGTAGAGCGCTAATTATCGGTGCCGGAGGTGTCGGGACGGTCGTCACCCAGAAAATCGCAGCCAATCCCGTCTTTTCGGACGTGATGCTGGCCAGCCGAACCAAATCCAAATGCGATGCCGTTGCGGCGGCCATCGGCGGCAACCGCGTGAAGACTGCCCAGGTCGATGCCGACAATGTGCCGGAGCTCTGCGAGCTGTTCCGCGCCTTCAAACCCGACATCGTCGTCAACGTGGCGCTTCCTTACCAGGATCTGACCATCATGGACGCCTGCCTCGAATGCGGCTGCAATTACCTTGACACGGCCAACTACGAACCCAAGGACGAGGCCCATTTCGAATATTCGTGGCAGTGGGCCTACCAGGATCGTTTCAAGGCCGCCGGGCTCACGGCGATCCTCGGCTGCGGTTTCGACCCCGGCGTGACAGCCATCTTCACGGCCTATGCCGCCAAGCACCATTTCGACGAGATCCACTACCTCGACATCGTGGATTGCAACGCGGGCAACCACGGCATGGCTTTCGCCACGAACTTCAACCCCGAGATCAACATCCGCGAGGTGACGCAGAAAGGGCGTTATTTCGAGAACGGCGAGTGGGTTACCACCGAGCCGCATGAGATACACCGTACGCTCAATTACCCGGGTATCGGCGAGCGCGAGTCGTATGTGATCTACCACGAGGAGCTCGAGTCGCTGGTTAAGAACTATCCGACCATTAAGCGTGCACGTTTCTGGATGACCTTCGGCCAGGAATACCTCACGCACCTGCGCGTCATCCAGAACATCGGCATGGCGCGTATCGACCCGATCATCTACAACGGCGTCGAGATCGTCCCGATCCAGTTCCTCAAGGCGGTGCTTCCCGATCCCAAGTCGCTGGGAGCCAATTACCACGGCCAGACCTCGATCGCCTGCCGTATCCGCGGCATCAAGGACGGCAAGGAGCGTACCTATTATATCTATAACAACTGCGATCACGAACAGGCTTTCCGCGAGACGGGCACGCAGGCCGTCAGCTTCACCACGGGCGTACCGGCAGCGCTGGGCGCGTCGATGTGGGCCAAGGGGCTCTGGCGCGGTGCCGGTGTGTTCAATGTCGAGGAGTTCGATCCCGATCCGTTCCTGGCCGAGTTGGGCGAGCAGGGGCTGCCCTGGCACGAACTGTTCGACGTCGACATCGAGCTCTGACGTGCAGGGCGGTAAAATCCCAAAAAGGGGAGCGGTTCATGGCCGCTCCCCTTTTCGGTCTTATAATGCCGACTTTTCGGCCGCGGCGTTAAACTTGCGCCCCTTTGTTGTATTATATATGATACATTTTTATTATCTTTGGGCATCAATTAACCCATTTGAATAGATAGTATGAAAATGAAATGTATCCTATGTGCCGTCGCCGCACTTACAATGTGCTCGACGACCCTGACCGCAGCTTCTGCGGAGGAAAAAGAGAACGTGGAGTTCAAACGCCATTGGTTCCTGCAGGTACAGGCGGGTGCCGCCTATACGCTCGGCGAAGTGGATTTCGGCGAGCTGGTATCTCCGGCCGCAGCGCTGTACGCCGGGCACCGGTTCTCGCCCGTATGGGGTATGCGCTTCGGTCTGAGCGGCTGGCAGAGCAAAGGCGCCTGGGTCTCGCCCGAGTCGGTCTACCAGTATAAATATTTGCAGGGCAACGTCGACGTGACGCTCGACCTGGCCAACCTGTTCGGCAAGTTCAACTACCGCCGCACGGTCAATCCCTACCTGTTCGCGGGTGTCGGTGTGAACGGGGCGTTCGACAACGGCGAGGCCAACGCCCTCGACAACCAGGGCTATGCGCTCCAGAACGTGTGGTCGGACAGCAAGGTCTTCGTGGCCGGACGCCTGGGGCTGGGCGTCGATTTCCGCTTTTCGGACTGCGTGTCGTTCGGCGTGGAGCTGAATACCAACATGCTTTCCGACAAATACAACTCGAAGAAGGCCGGGAACCTCGACTGGCAGTTCAATGCGCTGGCCGGGTTCACCTTCCGCTTCGGCAAGAACTATAAGAAATCGCGCCCGGCAGTCGCTGCCGCGCCCGTAACCCCCGCCCGGACTACCGAGCCCGCCCAGAAGGAGGAGCCTGCCGTGCAGGAACCCGCTCCCGTGCAGGCTCCGGTGACGAAGGCCGCCGAGAAGCCGGCTGCACTGCGTGAAAATATCTTCTTCCGTATCGGTTCGGCGCAGATCCGCACCTCCGAACAGGCGAAGGTCGCAGCGCTTGCCGAGTACCTGAAGGCCAATCCTTCCGCCCGGATCGAGATCGTCGGCTATGCCGATGCCGCTACGGGTTCGCACGCCATCAACCTGAAACTCTCGCGGCAGCGTGCCGCGGGCGTCGCAGCTGCATTGGAACAGGCCGGCATCGCTGCCGACCGCATCTCTGCCGAGGGCAGGGGCGACACTGTCCAGCCTTTCCCCGGGGTCGAACAGAACCGTGTGAGCATCTGTATCGCCCAATAAACAGGGCGGGGCAGTGTCCCTTGCGGCGGCAGATTCCCTGCCGCCGCCTTTTTTTTGCCCTGCATTTCCGCCTCCGCCCCGTTGGCCGCCCTGATTTACCGGCTGCCGCCCTCGTTTTACTTGCCTGTCGCCTCCGCCGCCTCTTTTCACGTTCGACGCCAGTGTCTTGCCGTCCGCCGCGCTTGTCATCTCGCTGTCGCCGCTTCCCGGTTCCGGCAAGACAGAACATCGTTTCTGTGCCTTCCTGCCGCCATCGCGCAGGCCGTTTCTTGACCCCGTCCGCCGCGTTTGTCATCTCGCTGCCGCCGCTTCCCGGTTTCGGCAAGACAGAACACCGTTTCTGTGCCTTCCTGCCGCCATCGCGCCGGCCGTTTCTTGGCCCCGTCCGCCGCATTTCCCGCCTGTACTTCTGCCGTGTCTTTCAGCCGCAGGCCGCAAGACGGTAAGTATAAATACCTATTTCGCCGAAATTCCCCCGCGGGGCGTCATGGTTTAGCCGGTAATTTGCTATTTTTGCATCGTTTTGAGCGTCTCCGCCGTGCCGGGCAGCACCGTTTCCGGGCGGAGGGGACGAGGGATCGAATCCAATTGAAAACATTTCGATGATTGACTTCTTGAAGCTGCCTTCTCCGTGCTACGTCCTCGACGAGACGTTGCTGGATCGCAATCTGGCCGTGATTGACCGCGTGCGCCGCGAGTCGGGCGCCGAAATTATCGTAGCCCTGAAGGCCTGCGCCATGTGGAGCATTTTCCCCGAGCTGGCACGCCATTCCGACGGTGCCACGGCGAGTTCCGCCGCCGAAGCGAGGCTTGTATTCGAGGAGTACGGCAAGCCTGCGCACACCTACGCTCCCGTCTATACCGACCGCAATATCGACGAGATACTCCGTTGCAGCGACCATATCACCTTCAACTCGGTCGCGCAGTTCGAGCGCTTCGGGCCGATGGCGCTGTTGCGCGGCATTTCGTGCGGCCTGCGCATCAACCCGCAGTATTCGCCCGTGGAGACCGACCTTTATAACCCTTGTGTCCCCGGCTCGCGCCTCGGCGTTACGGCCGATGAACTGAACGATCTTCCCGCCGGGATCGACGGGCTGCACTTCCACGTGTTGTGCGAGTCGCGCCCGCACCACCTGAAGCTGGCGCTGGAAGCCGTCGAAAAGCATTTCGGGCAATATCTCGACCGGATCGGGTGGCTCAACATGGGCGGCGGGCACCTGATGACCCACGCCGAATACGACTGCGACGAGCTGATCGCCCTGCTGCGCGATTTCAAGTCCCGCCATCCCCGCCTGCGGCTGATCCTCGAACCGGGCAGCGCCTTCACCTGGAGGACGGGCTGCCTCGTCTCGACGGTCGAGGACATCGTCGAAAATGCCGACGTGCATACGGCGATGCTCGACGTGTCGTTCGCCTGCCATATGCCCGACTGCCTCGAAATGCCCTATAAACCGGCCATCGTCGGGGCGCACGAACCCGCCGAAGGGGAGAAACGCTGGCGCATGGGCGGCACGAGCTGCCTTGCCGGCGACTACTGCGGCGACTGGGCCTTCGACCACGAACTGAAAGTCGGCGAGCGCATCGTCTTCGAAGATATGATCCACTATACGATGGTCAAGACCACGATGTTCAACGGCGTGGCGCACCCCTCGATCGTCATCGCCCGCCGCGACGGGCGCACGGACGTCATCCGCGAATTCGGCTACGAGGATTTCCGCAACCGCATGTCGTAAATTACACAAACGCATATAAATGAAAGATTTTACACCTACCTCCTACACGCTCGAATGTGTCGCTACGGGGCGTGAGTTCGAGGACACGGGCTGGATGCTCTCCGATCCGCAGTGCAAGACGCCCTCGCTCATCCGTGCGAAATATGCCCGCAGGCAGCTCGAAGTGAAACCCGCCGAATACGGTCTTTACCGGTTCTGCGACTGGATGCCCGTGCGGCGTATCCTCAAGGGCTCCTCGGCGCCCGTCACCTACAAAAGCAAGGGGCTTGCCGCCCACCTCGGGCTGGAAAACCTCTGGATCACGTTCAACGGCTACTATCCGGCTATCGGTGCCACGATGTCTACCTGTTCGTTCAAGGAGACCGAAGCCTATTCGGTTTGCGGGCGTGCCGCCGAACACGAGGATCGCGTCCTTGTGGTCGCCTCGGCGGGCAATACGGCCCGTGCCTTCGCCAAGGTGTGTTCCGACAACAATATCAAGCTGCTCCTGTCGGTGCCCTACGACAATATCGGGGCGCTGTGGTTCGAGCATCCGCTCGACCCCTGCGTGAAACTCATCTCGTGTGCGGCGGGCGGCGACTATTTCGACGCCATCCACCTGAGCGACCTCGCCCTCAAGGGCCCCGGGTTCTATGCCGAAGGCGGCGCGAAGAACATCGCCCGCCGCGACGGCATGGCCACGACGGTACTTTCGGCCGTGACGACCATCGGCCGCATCCCCGACTACTATTTCCAGGCTGTGGGCAGCGGTACGGGCGCCATTGCCGCCTGGGAGGCCAACATGCGCCTGATCGGGGACGGCCGCTTCGGGACGAATACCATGAAACTCATGGTGTCGCAGAATGCGCCGTTCGTGCCGATGTACGACGCATGGCAGGCCGATTCGCGCAAGATGCTGCCCTACGAGGACGACAAGGCGCGCCGCGATGCGGAGATCATCGACGCCAAGGTGCTCTCCAACCGCCGCCCGCCCTACGGCATCACCGGCGGGCTTTACGATGCGCTGAAAGCCACGGGCGGAGAGTTCTTCGTCTCGACGAACGCCATGGCGCGCAAGGCGCGCAAGCTCTTCCACGAACTGGAGGGCGTGGACATCTACTCTGCGGCGGGTGTCGCATTGGCTTCGCTCATCAATGCCGTCGCCGCGGGCAAGGTCGAAAAGGACGCCACCGTCATGCTTAACGTCACGGGTGGCGGTGAGGAGCATTTCAAGGAGGGCAAGGAGCTCTGGTACCTCAAGCCCAGCCATGTATTCCCGCTCGAACCCGACACGGAAGACGTGGTCGCCAAAGTCGAGGCGCTCTTCAACTGATCCCCGATACGATCCGGCTCCGGCCGGATCTTTTTTTCGGGCCGTCGCGTCCCGGATGCCGCCCCGCGGCAAGGGGCAGCTTCGTACTTTGGCTCCGTTTCCCGTCCGCTGCCGCGCCCGTTTCACGACGCCTGCCGCATGTGCCGGTGCATTTTCCGGTGCCGGGAAAGAAAACGGCCGCAAAGGCCGGAATACTGCCGGAAACTATTATCTTTGCAGCGGTTTCCGGAGGGCGGTGCGCAGCCGGGCCCCTCACCGGGAGTTCCGATTTTTTTTATTATTAACCCAACAAATTCAAGATGAAAAACATCCGAACCAAGCAGACTCCCTGCTTCAGGCGTTGGAGCCGCAAGGGCTGGGCAGCTTTTGCGAGCCTGCACCGCCATGTAACCATCGGAGTCCTCGCCGTGACGATGTCGATCCTCTTGCTCGCGACGCAACATGCGTCTGCGCACGATGCCGATACGGCCGCCGTCCTCAAAACGCTGAGGATCGACGAGGTCGGCATTTCGGGCAGCCAGTCCGCCCCGACGCGCAGCGTACAGTCGCAAACCCCGCTTTTCGACCGGAAAGCACAGGCCGCAGCGCCCGTCCAGACCCTGGAGTCCGCCCTGCGCCTCGCACCTTCGGTCGATATCCGCGAACGCGGGGGCAAGGGCATGCAGGCCGACATCTTCATCCGTGGGGGCTCTTTCGACCAGACCATGGTACTTCTCAATGGCATCGACTTCACCGATGCCCGCACCGGGCACCAGTCCCATTCGCTGCCCGTCGACATCGACTGCATTTCGGCCGTCGACCTGTTGGACGGCGTGCCGGGCGTCGGGGCCTTTGCCGGGGCGGTGAATATCCGCACGGCGCCCCTGAAACCCACCTACCTGCGTTTCGAGGGCGCCGGCGGCCAGCACGGCTACGCCTATGCGAACCTTTCGGGCGCCGTGACTTCGGGCCGTTTCTCGCTGCTCGCCGCCGGTTCTTACCGTCGCAGCGACGGCTACCGCCACAATACCGACTTCGCCAATTACAACGCTTTCGTGCGTGCGACCTACGAGGCTCCACGCGCCGGGTTCTTCGACCTGCAGGCCGGTTACCAGAACCGCACGTTCGGTTCCAACGGCTTCTATGCGGCCTATAACCCCGACCAGTGGGAGGCGACCTCCACGGCATTGGCGTCGCTGCGCTGGTTGAAACAGGCCGGGCGCTTCTCGTTCGGCGCTTCGGCGAGCTACCGCAAGAATTTCGACCGTTACGACTGGACGCGCGGCACGGCGATGAACCGCCACAATACCGACAACGTTGGTGCCCGGCTGTGGGCCGATTACGACTGGCGGGCGGGTACGACTTCGCTGGGCGGCGATTATGCCTTCAACCACATTTACAGCACCAACCTCGGCGAGGCGCTCTCCCTCCCGCACGGCCACTATACGCACGCCAAGGCGCGCAGTACGGGCAACCTCTGGCTGCGCCATGCCAAACAGTGGCGGCGGTTCGACCTCGCGGCTTCTGCGGGCATCAGCCTCACGCCCTATGGTACGTCGGCGCTGTGGAGCCTCTCGGGAGGCTATACGCCCGCCGCGGGGCTGCACCTCGGCATCGGGGCGTTTCAGTCGATGCGCCTGCCGACCTTCACCGACCTTTACTATACTTCCCCGGCACAGATCAACAACCTTGACCTGACGCCGGAAAGGGCTGTCACTTATCTGTTTGATGCCGGTTATATGAAGAACAGCTGGAGGTTGTCGCTGCAGACCTACTACCGAGCCGGCCGTGACATTATCGACTGGGTGTGGCGTGAGGATATGGGCGACAAGTGGCACTCCGAGCAGACCAGCCGCCTCGACACCTACGGCATCGAGCTTTCGGGCGGTTATACGGTCGCCGACGGCTTTCTGCGCCGCGTGACGCTTTCCTACGGTTATATTACTACTGACCGCAACAGCGACATCATCGCCAAGGGGGCGATGGATTACATGCGCCACAAGGCGGCGCTGGCCGTCGAGGTGCATTTCCTGCGCCGCATGTCGCTGACACTCACGGCGTCGGTCTACGACCGCAACGGCAGCTACACGCACTATCCCGTGCCGGGCGACCCGTCCCTCTCCGAGGAGCGCGATTACGAGCCTTATTTCCTGCTCGACGGCCGCCTCCAGTGGGAGAAAGGCATCTGCCGGCTTTATGTTGATGCGACGAACATCACCGATTCCCGCTACTGCGACCTGGGCGGCATCCCGCTGCCCGGGGCGTGGGTCACGGCGGGCGTGGCGCTGACCATCGGCCGCTGATACGCTCCCTTCCGGCTGCATTCCGGCCCGTCGCCTCGCGCGGCGGGCTTTTTTTTGCCGGTTGGCCGCCAGCCGTGCGCAGCGTTTCTTCGGGCTTCTCGCCGGACGGGCAGCGGTTTCGGGAGGGTATTCCGGTTTACTTCCTGTGGCTATGGGCTTTTCTGCGGCGGGGCTGCCGCTCGCCCCGAGTGACAGGCAATATCCGTTGCCTTATCCCGCTGCCTGCTTGCGCGGCCGGCTTTTTTTTGAGGCTCCGGCCGCCAGCCGTGCACAGCGTTTCTTCGGGGCTTTCTCTTCTCCCTGCAGGGTGGACAGCCGGGGAAACGGGGGCAGGATAGCGCACCATCTTCGAGGGGGGGGCTTCCCGTACCTCCCGATTTTTCCAATCTTTCCGGTTTCCCTGTTCTTTCCGAAATCTTTCCCTCCTTTCGTACCCCCCCCCGTTTTCCTGCACCGCGTGACCCGCCGCTCGCTTTTTCTCCCTGCGGGAATTTCCGGCTCCGTGCCCGCCTCTCCTGCGGAAAAACCCCGGAAACTGCTGTTTCAGAATCCGGAGTGGCTTTTTTCGTTACGATTTTTTCGTATTTCTCCCGGATTTTCTTTATCTTTGAAAGTATAAATCTAACCTCATTACCTATGGAAAAGCGTATCGTGGAGTGTGTCCCTAATTTCAGCGAGGGACGCGACAAGGCAGTAATCCGTCAGATCACATCGGCCATCGAATCCTCCGGGGGCGTCAAGCTGCTGGACGTGGATCCCGGCGAGGCGACCAACCGGACTGTCGTCACGTTCGTCGGCTCGCCCGAAGCGGTCGTCGAAGCCGCCTTTGCGGGGGTGAAGAGGGCTGCCGAGCTGATCGACATGCGCCGTCACAAGGGTGCGCACCCGCGCATGGGGGCTACCGACGTGTTGCCGCTGATCCCGATTTGCGGCATCACACTCGCCGAGTGCGCCGAGCTGGCCCGCAAACTGGCCGAACGCATCGCCGCTGAACTGCATGTCCCGACCTATTGTTACGAGGCCGCGGCCTTCACCCCCGAGCGGCGCAACCTTGCGGTCTGCCGTGCCGGGGAGTACGAGGCGTTGCCCGAGAAACTGGCGCACAAGGAGACGGCCCCCGATTTCGGGGCGCGGCCGTTCGACGATGGGGTAGCCCGCACGGGTGCCACGACCGTCGGTGCGCGCGATTTCCTGATCGCCGTGAATTTCAACCTCAATACCACCTCCACGCGCCGCGCCAACGCCATTGCGTTCGATGTGCGCGAGAAGGGGCGCCCCGTGCGCGAGGGCAATCCCATCACGGGCAAGGTCGTAAAGGATGCCGCCGGCAATCCCGTCATGCAGCCCGGCACACTTCCGGCCACGAAGGCTATCGGTTGGTTCATCGAGGAATACGGCATCGCACAGGTGTCAATGAACATCACCGACATTGCCACCACGCCGCTCCACGTGGCCTTCGACGAGGTGTGCCGCAAGGCCGACGCCCGCGGCGTGCGCGTCACGGGCACCGAAATCGTCGGGCTCGTCCCCAAACGTGCGCTCATCGAGGCCGGGAAATATTTCTTGCGCAAACAACGCCGTTCGACGGGTATCGCCGAGCAGGAGATCGTCCGTATCGCCGTCAGGTCGATGGGGTTGGATGACCTCAAACCTTTCGACCCCGCCGAGAAAGTAATCGAATATCTGCTTGAAGCGGAGGATAAGCAAAAACGGCTTATTGACATGACCTGCAAAGGGTTTGCCGAAGAGACTGCGAGCGAATCCCCGGCACCGGGCGGCGGCTCGATCGCGGCCTACATGGGAGCGCTGGGCGCAGCCCTCGGTACGATGGTCGCCAACCTCTCGTCGCATAAGGCGGGGTGGGACGACCGCTGGGAGGAGTTTTCCGATTGGGCCGACCGGGGACAGGCGTTGCTCGGGGAGTTGCTGCACCTCGTGGACGAGGATACGGCGGCATTCAACCGCATCATGGCCGTCTTCGCCATGCCCAAGTCGACGGACGAGGAGAAGGCCGCCCGCAGCGCGGCCCTGCAGGAGGCGACGCTCTATGCGACGCAGGTGCCCCTGCGGACGATGAAGACGGCCTTCGGGGTTTTCGAAATCGTGCGTGCCATGGCAGCCGTCGGCAACCCCAACTCGGTGTCCGACGCGGGCGTCGGGGTGCTGGCCGCCCGCAGCGCCGTGCTGGGCGCAGGCCTCAATGTCCGGATCAATGCCGCCGGGCTGAAAGACCGCGCTGCGGCCGATGCGCTCGTGGCCGAAGCCGACCGCCTTGCGGCCGAGGCCGAACGGGCCGAGCGCGAGGTGTTGGAGATAGTAGCAAGTAAAATCTGAGCGATATGACACTGCAAGAGTTCCAGAATGACATCCGCGCGGGCATTCCCGACCGGCTGCCCGCCGCTAAACCCTATGACAAACAGATCAACCACGCGCCCAAGCGCAAGGGGATACTCACGCCCGAGGAGGAGGTGCTGGCGATCCGGAACGCACTGCGTTATTTCCCCGCGAAGCACCACGCCACGCTGGCCAGGGAGTTTGCCGAGGAGCTGCGCAAATACGGGCGCATCTACATGTACCGCCTGCGCCCCGACTACGAGATGTATGCGCGGCCGATCGACGAATATCCCTGCCGCTGCCGCCAGGCCGCGGCTGTGATGCTGATGATCCAGAACAACCTGGACAAGGCCGTGGCGCAGCATCCCCACGAGCTGATCACCTACGGCGGCAACGGCGCCGTGTTCCAGAACTGGGCGCAGTACCGCCTGACGATGAAGTACCTGTCGGAGATGACCGACAGCCAGACGCTGGTGATGTACTCGGGGCACCCGCTGGGGCTGTTCCCGTCGCATCCCGATGCCCCGCGCGTCGTGGTGACCAACGGCATGGTGATCCCCAACTATTCGAAGCCCGACGACTGGGAGCGCATGAACGCCCTCGGGGTGTCGCAGTACGGCCAGATGACGGCCGGCTCCTATATGTATATCGGCCCGCAGGGGATCGTTCACGGCACCACCATCACGGTGATGAACGCCGCGCGCAAGCGTTTCTCCGGCGGCCGCAAGGATGCCCGGGGGATGCTTTTCGTCTCCTCGGGGCTGGGCGGCATGTCCGGGGCGCAGCCCAAGGCGGGCAATATCTCGGGCGTGGTGAGCGTCATCGCCGAAATCAACCCCAAGGCGGCGCAGAAACGCTACGAGCAGGGATGGGTCGACGAGATGTACGATTCGCTCGACGCCCTGGTTCCCCGTATCCGCGAGGCCTGCCGTGCCCGCGAAGTGGTCTCGATGGCCTATGTGGGCAACGTCGTCGACCTTTGGGAGCGTCTGGCGGCCGAAGAGATCCCCGTAGACCTGGGTTCCGACCAGACCTCGCTGCACAATCCCTGGGCGGGCGGCTACTATCCCGTGGACGTAAGCTACGAGGCTTCGAACAAGATGATGGCCGAGGAGCCCGCCCGCTTCCGCGAGTGCGTGCAGGAGTCGCTGCGCCGCCAGGTCGACGCCATCAACAAACTCACCGCGCGGGGGATGTATTTCTTCGACTATGGCAACGCCTTCCTGCTGGAAGCCTCGCGCGCCGGGGCTGCCGTGATGGGCGAGGGCGGCCGTTTCCGTTATCCCTCCTATGTGCAGGACATCATGGGGCCGATGTTCTTCGACTACGGCTTCGGCCCGTTCCGCTGGGTCTGCACCTCGGGCCGCCCCGAAGACCTCGAGCTCACCGACCGCCTCGCCGCCGAAGTATTGGAGGAGATCCGCGCCACGGCGCCCGCCGAGATCGCCGGGCAGCTCGACGACAACATCCACTGGATCCGCGAGGCCGGCCGCAACCGGCTGGTCGTCGGTTCGCAGGCGCGCATCCTCTATGCCGACAGCGAGGGGCGCACCCGGATCGCACAGGCCTTCAACCGGGCCGTTGCCGACGGACGCCTCTCGGCTCCCGTCGTGCTGGGCCGCGACCACCACGACGTGTCGGGCACCGACTCGCCCTACCGCGAGACGTCGAACATCTACGACGGCTCGAACCTCACGGCCGACATGGCCGTGCAGAACGTCATCGGCGACTCGTTCCGCGGCGCCACGTGGGTGTCGATCCACAATGGCGGCGGCGTGGGCTGGGGCGAGGTCATCAACGGCGGCTTCGGCATGGTGGTCGACGGCTCGGAAGATGCCGACCGCCACATCCGGGAGATGCTGCTGTGGGATGTCAACAACGGCATCGCCCGCCGCAGCTGGGCGCGCAACGAGGGTGCCATGTCGGCCATCCGCCGCGAGATGGAACGCACCCCCGGCCTGCAGGTCACGCTGCCCAATGTCGCCGATGAGGAATTGATACGTAATATATTGAAAGAAAACGAATAAATCCCTATCACTTCACATGGAACATCACCATATCTCCGCGGAGCACCTTTCCCTTGCCCGCATCCGTGAAATCCTCGAACGGCACCTTCCCCTGGCACTGAGCGATGATGCCCGTGCCCGCATCGTCCGCTGCCGCGAATACCTCGACCGCAAGATGGAGAATCCCGAGCGGCCGGTCTACGGCATCACCACCGGATTCGGTTCGCTGTGCGACATTTCGGTGGGCTACGACGAGCTGGCGCAGTTGCAGAAGAACCTCGTGATGTCGCACGCCTGCGGTACCGGCGAGCGGGTGCCTTCCGAGGTCGTGAAGCTGATCCTGCTGCTCAAGATCCAGTCGCTCTCCTACGGCCATTCGGGCGTGCAGCTTGTGACCGTGGAGCGGCTGATCGACTTTTTCAACAACGACGTCCTGCCCGTGGTCTACCAGCAGGGTTCGCTGGGCGCATCGGGCGACCTGGCGCCGCTGGCGCACATGAGCCTGCCGCTGCTGGGGCTGGGCGAAGTGGAATACAAGGGGGCTGTGCGCCCGGCTGCCGGCGTGCTGGCGGAGCTGGGGTGGCAGCCGATCGAGCTCCAGTCCAAGGAGGGACTGGCGCTGCTCAACGGTACGCAGTTCATGAGCGCCTACGGCGTCTGGGCTTTGATCCAGTCCCGCCGCCTGAGCGAGTGGGCCGACCGCATCGGGGCGCTGTCGCTCGACGCTTTCGACGGGCGCATCGAGCCTTTCTGCGACGAGGTGCACCTGATCCGCGCCCACCGCGGGCAGCTCGCCACGGCACGCAACATCCGGCGCCTGTTGGAAGGCAGCCAGCTGGCCGCACGCCCCAAGAAACACGTACAGGATCCCTATTCGTTCCGCTGCATCCCCCAGGTGCACGGGGCTTCGAAGGACACCATCGACTATGTCGAGAGCGTGCTGACGACCGAGATCAACAGCACCACCGACAACCCGACGGTCTTCCCCGACGAGGACATGGTCGTCTCGGCGGGGAATTTCCACGGCCAGCCCATCGCGCTGGCGATGGATTTCCTCGCCATAGCCCTCGCCGAGCTGGGCAACATCTCCGAGCGGCGCACCTATAAACTGATTTCGGGCGCCCGGGAACTTCCGAAGTTTCTTGTCGCCAACCCGGGGCTGAACAGCGGTTTCATGATCCCGCAATACACCGCGGCGTCGATCGTCAGCCAGTCCAAAGGGCTGTGCATGCCCGCCTCGGTCGACTCGATCCCCTCGTCGCAGGGGCAGGAAGACCATGTGAGCATGGGCTCCAACGCCGCCACCAAACTCTACCGCGTGGTGCTCAACACCGAGCGGGTGTTGGCCATCGAGCTGTTCAATGCCGCGCAGGCGCTCGACTTCCGCCGTCCGGCGCGTTCCTCCGCGACGATCGAACATATGGTCGCCGAGTACCGCAAGCGGGTGCCGTTCATCGACAACGACTCGGTGATGTACCCCCATATCGAATCCTCCATCCAATTCCTCCGGACACTATGAGGCTGCTGGTAAAGAACATCGGTACGATCGTCGGGATCGAGACCGCCGGCCGCCTCCGCCTGTGCGGCGGGGAGATGGATCGGCTGGAGACGTTCGACGATGCCTGGCTGCTCTCCGACAACGGGCGTATCGCAGCCTTCGGGAGCATGAATTCGCTGGGCGAGATGGCCGCGGACGAGGTGGTCGACGCCGGGGGCGGGATGCTTTTCCCGTCGTTCTGCGATTCGCATACGCACCTGGTCTATGCCGGGAGCCGCGAACAGGAGTTCCTCGACAAGATCAACGGCCTGACCTACGAGCAGATCGCCCGCCGCGGCGGGGGCATCCTCAATTCCGCCGACCTGCTGCACCGCACCTCCGAAGAGGAGCTCTACCGCCAGGCGATGGGGCGTATCCGCGAGATCGCCGCCATGGGGACGGGTGCCGTGGAGATCAAGAGCGGCTACGGGCTGACTACGGCCGACGAGCTGAAGATGCTGCGCGTCATCCGGCGCATCCGCGAGACGGCGCCGCTGGCCGTGCGCGCCACGTTCCTCGGGGCGCATGCCGTGCCGCGCGCCTACGTCGGACGGCAGGAGGAGTATGTCGATCTGGTCTGCAACGAAATGCTGCCTGCGGTGGCGGCCGAAGGACTGGCCGATTTCGTCGACGTGTTCTGCGACGAAGGGTTCTTCACCGTGGAGCAGACGGCACGCATCATGAAGGCCGGGCGCAAGCTGGGCATGCGCGCCAAGATCCACGCCAACGAACTCGCCGTCTCGGGCGGTGTGCAGGTGGGCGTGGAGTACGATGCCCTGTCGGTCGACCACCTCGAACGCATGGGGGCTGCCGAGATCGGAGCCCTGCACGGTACGGTGACCTCGCCGACGATGCTGCCCGGCGCGGCATTCTTCCTCGGGATGAGCTATCCGCCGGCCCGCGAAATGATAAATGCCGGGCTGGGCGTGGCGCTGGCTTCGGACTACAATCCCGGTTCGTCGCCCTCGGGCAACATGCGCATGGTCGTCTCGCTGGCATGCATCCGTATGCGGATGACCCCTGCCGAGGCCATCAATGCCGCGACGCTCAACGGGGCCTACGCCATGGGGCTGAGCCGCGACTACGGCTCCGTCACGGTCGGCAAGGTAGCCAATTTTTTCCTCACGGTGCCGATGCCTTCGGTGGCGTTCATGCCCTATGCCTATACCACGCCGCTTATCAGCCGCATATTCCTGCGCGGCGAGGAGGTCGTGGCGTAATATTTGACGGGAGAGCCGTATGAGATTGTTGGTTCTGATCATTGGCCTGGCGCTTGCCGGGGCCGTAAAAGCACAGGATATGAAGCCGTTGACACCGGAAGAAAGACGTGTGATCGTCGACAAGGGTACCGAAGCGCCTTTTTCGGGCCGTTATTACAAGCATCGCGGAGAGGGGGTTTACCGTTGCCGCCAGTGCGGTGCGCCGTTGTACCGTTCGCAGGACAAGTTCGACGCCGGGTGCGGCTGGCCGAGTTTCGACGACGAAATCCCTGGTGCCGTGAGGCGCACGACGGATGCCGACGGCCGGCGTACCGAAATCACCTGTGCCCGCTGCGGCGGACACCTGGGGCATGTCTTTACGGGCGAAGGCTTTACGCCCAAAAATACGCGCCACTGCGTCAACTCCGTCTCGCTCGTGTTCGAACCCGGAGGGGAAGCTTCCACCGGGGCCGAAACGGCCGTAAAACCCGCGGCTTCCTCCCCGGAATCCGAAGGCCGGGCTGCCTCGCAGCCCGAAAAGCAGACGCAGCAGCCCGGAACCCAATTCGGGAGTCCCGGCGCTCAGGCGTCCGGGGCTGACTCGACGTCGGCCGCCCGGCCTGGGGACGGGATGCCGCCCGCAGGGCAGGCCGCGGAGCGTGGCGCGACGGCGATCTTTGCCGGAGGTTGTTTCTGGGGCGTGGAATATATGCTTTCGAAAGTGCCCGGAGTCCTGAAGGTCGAGTCGGGCTACATCGGCGGCACGACCGAAAATCCCACCTATGAAGAGGTATGCAGCCACCGTACGGGACATGCCGAAGCCGTACGTGTGGTATTCGATCCTGCAAAGGTGTCCTACGAGACGCTGGCACGCCTGTTCTTCGAAATCCACGACCCGACCCAGGAAAACGGGCAGGGCCCCGACCTCGGCGACCAGTACCGTTCCGAGATATTCTACACCTCGCCCGCCCAGCAGGCGACGGCCGAGAGGCTCATCGCCGAGTTGCGGCGCAAAGGCTACGACGTCGTGACGCAAGTCACTCCCGCGGGCCGTTTCTGGCCCGCCGAGGATTACCACCAGCGATACTACGAGCGCAAGGGTACGCAGCCCTACTGCCACGCCTATACCAAGCGGTTTTGAGTAGGGGCGGGTGCAGCCGCCGCGTTGTACCCGGCCTTTCATACCCGGACATACTGTTGTGTCGTTTCCGCCTCTGTCCTGTCCCGGACATGCCGCCGCATAGCGCCCGCCGCCGGGGCATTTTCGATTCCGATACGATTGTAAGACACCCCGCCTCGCAGCGGGGTGTCTTGCCGTCCGGGCGCAATCCCGGCCTGGAGCGATACGGGGCCTCGGCGCCGAAGGGTTTTGAAAATCCGCTGCGGCGAAACACTCCCGGCCGAGGACAGATTGTCTTCCGTCCGTGGACAGGCTGCCTTCCGGCTGTGGACAGCTCGCTGTTTTTTAGGCTGTTGCCGCGTGCAAAGCCTATTCTTCGGTGAGTTTCCCGATCTCGCCCCGCATGATGTGGGGCAGGTTTTCGCGGATTTTCCCGATGGGCCAGTCCCACCATCGCATCTCCTGCAACCTGGCTACGGTGTCCGCGTCGAAACGCCTGCGGATCACCCTGGCCGGCACGCCGCCGACGATGGTGTAGGGCGGGACATCCCTGGTGACGACCGCCCGTGCCGCGATCACCGCGCCGTCGCCGATCCTCACACCGGCCATGATGACCGCTTCGTACCCGATCCATACGTCGTTCCCGATTACGATGTCGCCTTTGTTGTCCCACGCCGCGGCGACATCTTTCCTGTCCAGTCCCCACTCCTCGAAAAAGAGCGGGAACGTATAGTTGGCCAGCGATCCCAGCGTGTGGTTGGCACTGTTGAACAGGAACCGTGCGCCGCACGCTATCGAACAGAACCTGCCGATTACCAGCCGGTCGCCGTTGATGGGGTAGTGGTACAGGACGTTGTTCTTTTCGAATTGCGTCGGGTCGTTCACGAAATCGTTGTAGATCGTGTAGTCCCCGACCTCGATCATCGGGTTGCCGATGACCGTGTTCAGGTAGACCGTCTGCCGGTCGTTCGTGCGGGGATAGGTCTTGCTATTCATGGCTGGTCGTTTCAATCTGCTTTTACGGTGATGATCTGTTTCCAGTCGGTCGTATATTCCTGCGAAAGGTGCTGGCGGTTCATCTTCAGCGGGGCGAACCCCTGTGCCGCCACCACGACCCTGTTGCGGCCGTAGGTGCGGTTGGTCGCGTCCATGGCGTCCATCAGCCGGGCGTGCCTGGCACGATCCACGGGGTCGAACAGGTCGGTTTGCAGCCCCGTGCGCGACGAAATGTCCGAAAGCGTAATCCCGGCTTTCTTGTAGCCGTAGCCTTTGCGGAATATGCGTTGCAGGGCCTTTGCCGCCAGCGGCACCAGCTCCAGCGTGTCGTCGGTCGGCACCACGGGGCGCACGGTCTGGCTTTCGAAATACTGGGGCAGCTCCTCGCGGTGGCGGTTGGTGAGGATGTAGACCGTCACCTCGCCGCAGAGGCTTTGCTGGCGGCGCAGTTTCTCGGCGGCCATCGAGGCGAACGCCGCCACCGAGGTGTGTATCTCCTCGTATTGGGTCAGCTCGTGCGCGAAGCTGCGCGAGACGGTGATCTGCTGTTTGGCCGGCGGGGCGCTCTCGAAGTCGATGCACGCCTCGCCCTGAAGCTCTTTCCATGTGCGCAGCCCCGTGACCCCCATGCGGCCGCGTATCCATGCCTCGGGACGCTGCACGAAGTCCCATGCCGTACGTACGTTGGCGGCCTGCAACATGCGCCGGTGCTTGCGCCCGATGCCCCAGACATCCTCTATCGGGAATTTGCGCAGTACCTTTTCGATGTCCTGCGGACGGTACATCAGGCAGGCGCCCTGCAACTTGGGGTACTCCTTGCAGAGTTTCGACGCGATCTTGGCCAGCGTTTTGGTCGGGGCGATGCCGATGCTCACGGGGATGCCCGTATTGCGGCGTACCGTGCGGCTGATGTGCCGTCCCAACTCCTCCAGTCGTCCGGTTTCGATGCCCCGCAAGTCGAGGAACGCCTCGTCGATGGAGTATACCTCGGCGGCGGGAACCATGCGGCGGAGCGTCCAGATCACGCGCCGCGACATGTCGCCGTAGAGGTTGAAATTACTCGAAAAGACGGCTACATTATGCCTTTTTTCGAGGTCGCGGATCTGGAAATAGGGGTGTCCCATGCGGATGCCGAGCGCCTTGGCCTCGTTCGAGCGCGCGATCACGCAGCCGTCGTTGTTCGACAGCACGACCACGGGCCGCCCCTCCAGTTCGGGGCGGAAGACCCGCTCGCACGAGGCGAAGAAATTATTGCAGTCGCAAAGTCCGTACATCGTTTTTTCGTGTTGCATGTTGTCCGCCCCCCCCCTCGGGCGTTGTGGTTCCCTCGCGGGGATATTGCTCGGCGTGAAATGACTGGGCCTCCCCGCGGCCGCTTCAGACCTTTTTGATGGCGTACGTCACCACGCCCCATACCGAAAAATCGCTTTCCTGGCCGATCTCGATCGGTTTGTAGCGCTTGTTCGCGGGCATGAGGACGATCTTGCCCTGTCCCATCCGCAGGCGTTTGAGGGTGAATTCCCCGTCGAGGAAACATACGGCGACACAGCCATCGTAGGCCTCCAGCGACTTGTCCACGACCAGCAGGTCGCCGTCGGCGATGCCGTCGTCCTGCATGCTGTCGCCCGCGACCCGAGCGAAGAATGTCGCACCCGGATTGCGGACCAGCTCCCGGTTCAGGTCGAGGGGCGGGTCGAGGTGGTCGTCGGCCGGCGAGGGAAAACCCGCCGAGACGCCGCTCGTCGCCACGGGAAGTTCCGTGCGGGTCGAGGTGTCGGGGCGGACGAGCCGGAGCCGTATTTCTTCCTGGTTGTCCATCTTGTTATCCATAGTCGCTGCAAAATTGCAAAAAATTTCGTGTAAACCGGCAATATTTCCTACATTTGCCTCCTGAAATCCCGGTTTTATGGAACGTGCCAAAGGTATTCTCTACGCGGCCCTGTCGTCGTCGACTTTCGGGCTGGCGCCGCTCTTCACACTGCTGCTGCTCGGCCTGGGCTACTCTTCGTTCGAGGTGCTGTCCTACCGTTGGGGTGTCGCGTCGCTGTTTCTCGGTGCCCTGGCGCTGCTCGCCGGGCGCAGTTTCCGCCTCTCGTGGCCGGAATTGCGGACGGTATTCTTCCTGAGCCTTTTCCGCGCCGCCACGTCGCTGAGCCTGGTCATCGCCTACCAGCATATCGCCAGCGGTGTCGCGTCGACCATCCATTTCATGTATCCGCTGGCCGTCGCCCTGGCCATGATGTGCTTCTTCCGCGAAAAAGGCTCCGTATGGGTCTTTGCGGCCATCGGCATGTCCATCGTCGGCGCCGTGCTCCTTTCGCTGGGCAACGTCGATTTCACCCGGGGGAATACCACGCTGGGCATGGTCTCGGCCGCCGTTTCGGTCGTCTCTTACGGCGGTTATATCGTCGGCGTGCGCAAGAGCCGTGCCGTGGGGATCGACTCCACGGTGCTGACCTGTTACGTGATGGGGCTGGGGGCTTTGTATTTCATTGCCGGCGGCCTCGTTACGGGCGGTATCCGCATCGAGACGGACGGCACGGCGTGGCTCTGCATTCTCGGGGTGGCGCTTCCGGCCACGGCCGTGTCGAACATGACGCTGGTGCAGGCCATCAAACGCATCGGGCCGACGCTGACCTCGGTTTTCGGGGCCTTGGAACCGCTTACGGCCGTGGTCATCGGCGTCGCGGTCTTCGGCGAACCCTTTACGACGCAGGGCGCTGCGGGCATTCTGCTGATCGTCGCAGCCGTCACGATCGTCATCCTGCACAGCGGCCGCCGGAAAGCCTGACCAGGCCGCACTGCGGCGTGCTGCTGCCCGGGGAGCGCAGCTTCCGGATAAAGGCGGCGCGCATCCGGCCGCGGGGGACGGCTTCCCGGATATGGATAACGTACTCCCGGACAAAATAGAACCGACGGAAAACCCGTTTTACCGATATGATCATCAGTGCCAGCCGCCGGACGGATATTCCGGCTTTCTATGCGCCGTGGTTTTTCAACCGCCTGCAGGAGGGTTACCTCCTTGTACCCAATCCCTTCGACCCGAGGACGCTCAGCCGCATCAGCCTCGGGCGCGACGTCGTGGACTGCATCGTATTCTGGACGAAGAACCCGGCGCCGATGCTTCCGCGCCTCGGGGAGTTGTCGGGCTACAACTATTATTTCCAGTATACGCTCAATCCCTACGGTGCCGACCTGGAAAAGCACCTGCCGCCGCTCGAAAAGCGGATCGAGACCTTCAAACGCCTCTCGGATAAGGTAGGGCGCGACAGGGTGGTGTGGCGCTATGACCCGATCCTCACCAATGCGGCCTGCGACGTGGATTTCCACTGCGAGGCCTTCGCCCGGATCGCCCATGCCCTGCGGGATCATACGACGACCTGCATGCTGGGCTTCATCGACCATTACCGCCATATCCGCGGCGTCCTCGGGGCGCTCGGCATCGGGCCCTTGCAGCGGGACGAAATCCAGCGGATGGCCGTGTCGTTCCGCCGGACAGTGGCGTCGACGCCTATCGCATTGAAGACCTGCACCGCAAAGGTCGACCTTCGGCACCTGGGCATCCCGGCCGGCATGTGCATCGACCGCGGGCTGGTCGAACGCATTGCGGGCTATCCGATCGCGGCGAAGAAGGATGCGAACCAGCGCCATATCTGCAATTGCGTCGAGAGCATCGACATCGGCACCTATGAAAGCTGTCTGAACGGCTGTGTCTATTGCTATGCCATCCGGGGCAATTACGGTACGGCGGAGTATAACCGCCGCAGGCACGATCCCCGCTCGCCGCTGATGATCGGGCATCTTTGCGACGACGATGTGGTGAAAGAGCGGCCGGTAAAAAGCCTCCGCAGCACGCAGCATACGCTGTTTTAACAGGACGGCGTCTCTTCGGGGGCGTGTTTCTTCGATATTTTCCCGGATAGCTCCCGGTATGTGCAGTTCATTATTTCATAGCGTTTTACTTCATGCGTCCTGCGGTCTTCCTGCACCAGATAGGCGCGTTTTGCCCACGCCTCGATCGTGAAATCGCATGCCGGCCCTTCCAATTTCAGCACGTGCGAGTCCATCAGGTTCCAGAAAATGAAGCGCAGCTTGTTGGCATAGCTTCCGTTTGCAAACGACATTTGTGCGCCTGTTTCGTCCTTAAAATAGACGCTGTTGAAATTTTCTCTTGCCCGTCCCATAGCAGTTGTGTTTAGTCGGTGCAAAGGTCGGAAGGTGTAATGACAAGTTTTGACACCGTTGCGTATTTTTTTGAATGCACGATGCCGGAATGGAGTTCTCAAACTATCGTTTCAGCACCTTTCGCAACCTGTCGAGCCCCTCGGCCAGCAATTTCCGCGGGCAGGCGATGTTCAGGCGGATGAAATCCCGGCCGGCCTCGCCGTATATCGCCCCGGGGTTTATGCGCAGTTTCGCCTCTTCGAGCAGCTTCGTCTCCAGCTCGTCGGACGTAAGTCCCGATGCCCGGCAGCCGACCCACACCAGGTAAGTCCCCTCCAGCGGCAGCACCGGGTACTGCGGCAGGTTGCGGTCGAAATACTCCCGCAGGAAGCGGTAGTTGTCGTGCAGGTATTCGTTGAGCGCATCGAGCCATTCGGCGCCTTCGTCGTAGGCTGCGATCAGCGCTTCGATGGCGAAGGGGCCGATCTCCCCGGTTTCGTTGATCTGGAGCGAGTGCCCGATCCTTGCCCTCAGGGCCGCATCCGCCGCAAAGATGTTGGCGACCTGCAACCCCGCGAGGTTGAATGCCTTGCTCGGCGAGGTGCAGGTCACCGAACGGCGTTCGAACTCCTCGCAGAGCGAGGCGAACGGCGTATAGCGGAATCCCGGCATCACCAGCTCGCAGTGTATCTCGTCGGCTACGACCACGACGTCGTGGCGCAGGCACAGCTCCCCGATGCGGTGCAGCTCCGCGGGCGTCCAGACCCGTCCGGCAGGGTTGTGCGGGTTGCACAGCAGCATCAGCTTCACGGCCGGGTCGGCGGCTTTACGCTCCAGGTCGTCGAAGTCGATCGTGTAGGTGTTGTCGCGGTATACCAGCGGGCTTTCGGCCGCCTGGCATCCGCTGTTGTGGATCGAGGTGAAGAAATGGTTGTAGACCGGCGTCTGGATCAGGACTTTGTCGCCCGGTTGCGTCAGGGCCTTGATGACGGCCGACAGGGCGGGGATGACGCCTGTCGTATGGAGCACCCATTCCGGCCGGATCTGCCAGCCGTGGCGGCGGCGGAACCACCCCGTAATCGCGTCGTAGTAGGCTTTCGGAGCCGTCGCATACCCGAAAATGTCGTGTTGCACCCGCCGCTTCAAGGCGGCTGCGACAGCGGGTGCCGTACGGAAGTCCATGTCGGCCACCCACATGGGCAGCACCTCGGGATCGGTATCCATATCCCATTTGATCGCGTTCGTCCCGCGGCGCGGGACTATTTCATCGAAATCGTATTTCATGCGGAATTGTATTTGCTTGTTTATAAATACGTCGGAGCCTCCCCGAAAGTTTCATTCCAGGTTCCGGTTTTGCACGGCAGGCAGGCTGCCGGCTGACCCTCACGTTCCGGCAGCGTACCCTTATGCTCGCCGATGTACCCTTATCTGCTTCTCCTTTCCCCATCCGTACCGCCATGCGATGCGGGGAAACGAAAAACGAGGCAGTCGTAAACTGCCTCGTTTCCTGTTTTTTATCTCCAAAGATTTCCTCTCCGGTTTGCTGGCGGTGCGTAGGGGACTCGAACCCCTGACCCCGTGCGTGACAGGCACGTATTCTAACCAGCTGAACTAACGCACCATTTTGGTATTGCGAGTGCAAAGATACTATATTTTCTAAAACCTGCAAATAATTCCGTGATATTTTTTTTGCCGTTTGCCTGCCGTGTCCGGCTGTGCCGCCGCCGGATGCGTGCCTCCCGGCAGGTGTGCTGTTCCCTGCCCCCTCCCGGCCTGTCCGGTGCTTCCCCGCCTCCCGCCGGGGATGTGGATGGATGCTCCGGAGCCGGCGGATGTTTTTCCTTTCCGGGGTCGCCGGGCGGATTCTCCGGAGCATCCTATTGTTTCCCTTTCCCGGAACCGTAGGGTAGGTGTCCTTGGGGACTTTCTTTCCGGCGTGAGCCCTCCCCCTTGTTCCGGCAGGCGTACCCCCTCCCTTATGCTCGTCGACATACCCTTATCTGCCTTGCCTTTCCCCGTCCGCACCGCCATGCGATGCGGGGAAACGAAAAACGAGGCAGTCGTAAACTGCCTCGTTTCCTGTTTTTTATCTCCAAAGATTTCCTCTCCGGTTTGCTGGCGGTGCGTAGGGGACTCGAACCCCTGACCCCGTGCGTGACAGGCACGTATTCTAACCAGCTGAACTAACGCACCGTTTGGTCTATTGCGAGTGCAAAGATAGTGTAATTTTTCAAAACGGCAAGCGCTTTTACGGCTTTTTGAAGAAAGAAAATTGTACGCTTCCGTAACTCCTTAATTGCCAGAACTCCTCGCAGGCCGAGAAATCCATTTTTTTCGAATGTTCGAAGATGAAAATCCCCTCCGGGCGCAGCAGGTTGCCCTCCAGCACCAGTTTCACCACCTGTTCGCTGCCCTCCAGGTCGTAGGGGGCGTCCGAAAAAATCACGTCGAACTGCTTGGTGCAGCTCTTCAGGTAGAGGAACGCATTGGCCTTCACGGGATAGAGGTTGCCGATGCCGAGCTGTGCCGCCGTCTGCCGGATAAAGTTGTAATGCACCGGGTTGATCTCCACCGATGTGACGCTCCGTGCTCCGCGCGAGGCGAACTCGTAGCTTATCGACCCCGTCCCGGCAAAGAGGTCGAGCACGTCGCACTGCTCGAAATCCACCAGGTTGCCCAGTACGTTGAACAGGTTTTCCTTGGCGAAATCGGTCGTCGGGCGTGCCCGCAGGTTGCGCGGCGGGTTGATGGCCCGCCCCTTGTATTTTCCGCTGACTATTCGCATACGATCCGTTTGAAATAACCTTTCAGCAGCTTGCCGCACGCCTTGGCGTCGTCGCCGGAAATCCTGAGTTCGCAGCTTTTGAGCGCGAACTCCTTTTCGAGCCGTTCCGTGAAGTAGCATACGTCCGCCGTGTCCGGTGCGGGGATCACCCCCGCGAAGCGGAGGATGCCGTCGTACACCTTAATATATAGGAGTCCCGCCGTGCGGTATGCCCATACGGTCGGTGTTCCGGCCTGCACCTCCCGGAGCAGCGGGGTGGTGTAGAGGATGCGGTCTCCCAGCTTCTCCTCCGCCTGCCGCAACGCCTCCCGGTGCGCAGCCATTACGGCGACGATTCCCTGCACGGGGAGGCTGCATACGGCGCGCTCTTCCGCGGCGGGAGCCATGCCGTTTGCCGCGAGCAGCGTCCCGGCGTCCCCGGTGCCGAGCACCTCCTCCGGGACGAGCATCGTCCGTGCCGTCAGCAGCTCCGCCACCACGGGTTCCTCCCCCGGAAATTCCCCGTCGAGGCCGTGCGCCGAAAAAGAGTGTCCATCCAACGTAAGCTGAATGGACACCTTATTTGTAGCTTGCGGAGTGTTACTCCCAGTTACCTGCTTCATTGTTACCAGCTTCCATTGAACCGAACTTGACGCCGGGGTAGCGGTTGAAGTTGTTCTCCTCGTCGTCGATCAGGTTGATGATCTCCTGGCGGTAAGCCACCGTGTCGAGGAACATCTTGTAGGGTGCGCGGCACTCCACGATCGGGATCACGACCTTCGACTCGGTGGTGATGATGCCTGCCTCCATGATGTACTGGGCCTTGTCATCGGTGCCGGGGATGTAACGCAGCTGCTCAACGTCCTGTTTCGAAAGGCGCTTGGGCGAGAAGATCGTATCGATCACGGCGATCTTGAACTTCTCGACGTTCTTTTTGCCCATCTTCTTCAGCTGTGCCATGGCTACGGAGTCATCCTCGTCGACGATCTTGCGCTCGAGTTCGAGCGTATCCTGCAGGATGAAATTCGCCAGCGTGTCGAAACTGCCCGTGAAACGCTGGTACTTCGACTTGAATGCGCGCTGTGCCGTACGGATGTCCTTGATGCGGTCGATGACCTGGGCTTTCTTGGCCTTCAACTCGTCATCGAACTTGATCGGGGTCGAGATCTGGTCGTAGATAACGTAGACCAGCGCCACGATAGCTACAGCAAGAATGATTTGAGCGATTTTTTTCATTTTTTAAGCTAATCTAATATTTGTTTGTAATTTTGTACAAAATATAACACACGCATGTTCAGCACACGTATTGCGACCCAAATTTACGCTAAAATTTGTTTTGAAACAACTCTTGGGCAAAAAAAAATCATAGAAAAATTGTCCGAATACCTTGCAGGTGACGATTTTTCGCGGATTTTCGTGCTGAACGGGTATGCCGGCACGGGCAAAACGACGCTGATAGCGGCACTCGTGGGGGCGCTTAAGGATTTGAATATCAAACCCATCCTGCTCGCCCCGACGGGCCGTGCGGCCAAAGTCCTCGCCCAATACGCTCAGGAAAAGGCCTTTACCATCCACAAGCGGATATACCGTCAGCGCACCAATGCCGATTACGAATCGAAATATTCGCTCAACTTCAACGCCGAGAAGGGGGCGGTATTCATCGTCGACGAGGCCTCGATGCTCTCCGACAGCCCGGGCGGCGGGGCGCTTTTCGGCTCCGGGTCGCTGCTCGAAGACCTCGTGCAATACGTCCGCAGCGGCCGTGACTGCCGCCTGGTGCTCGTCGGCGACAGCGCCCAGCTGCCGCCCGTCGGGGCGGATCGCAGCCCGGCGCTCGACGCCGCGTCGCTCGCCCGTTTCGGCGATGTCGAGTACGCCACGATGGATGACGTGGTGCGCCAGGAGGCCGAGTCGGGGATTCTTTTCAATGCCACGCTCGTGCGGTGCATGCTCGAGAACGGCATCCACGAAATCCCGCATTTCGAAATGGGCTTCCCCGACATCGAGGCGGTCGAAGGCGGGGAGTTCCTCGAAAAGCTGCAGGATTGTTACGCCAGGTACGGCCGCGACGAAACCATCGTCATCACCCGTTCGAACAAGCGTGCCAACCGTTACAACGAGGGCATCCGCCGCAACGTGCTCTATGCCGAGGAGGAGATCGAGAGCAACGACATGCTGATGGTCGTGAAGAACAACTATTATTATACCGGGCACACCGAAAACTGCCCGATGCACTTTATCGCCAACGGCGACATCGCGCGGCTCAAACGGCTGCGGCGCTACGAGGATTTCTACGGTTTCCGTTTCGCCGACGTCGTGCTCGAATTCCCCGACTACGAGGATACGGAGATCGAATGCAGGATCCTGCTCGACACGATCGCCTCGGAATCCCCGGCGCTGACCCGCGAGGAGTCCTCGCGCCTTTTCTACGAGGTCGAGAAGGACTACCTCGACGTCAAAAGTAAAATCAAGCGCTTCAAGGAGATCCGCGAGAACCCGCATTTCAACGCGCTCCAGGTGAAATTCTCCTATGCCGTGACGTGCCATAAGGCCCAGGGCGGGCAGTGGAAGGCCGTTTTCGTCGACCGCTGCCTGTTCGGCGACGAGCCCATGACGCGCGACATGCTCCGCTGGCTCTACACGGCGCTGACGCGCGCCACCGATAAATTGTACCTCGTAAATTTCGACAAGAAGTTCTATGAATAGCGAACTGCATCCCCTCGAACCTTTCCTGCCGGCCAACGCCCGGGTGCTGATGCTGGGCAGCTTCCCGCCCAAGCGCATCCGCTGGTCGATGGATTTCTTCTACCCGAACCTGCAAAACGACATGTGGCGGATCGTGGGCTACCTGGCCACGGGCGACAAGTCGCATTTCCTGATGCCCGGCGGCCGGAAATTCGACAAGGAGCGCATCGAGGCCTTCTGCCGCTGCCGCGGGATCGCACTCTACGACACGGCGGTCGAAGTCATCCGGCTGAAAGACAATGCGTCGGATAATTTTCTTCAAGTCGTGCGCGAGGTGGATCTCGCCTCCCTGCTGGCGCGTATCCCGGCCTGCCGTACCCTCGTCACCACCGGCCAGAAAGCCACCGATACGCTGCGTGCGATCACGGGGTGCGACGAACCGGCCGTAGGCCAGAGCGTCGGGTTCGAATATGCCGGGCGGAACATGCGGCTGTGGCGTATGCCCTCCTCGTCGCGGGCCTATCCGCGGCCTGTGGAGTGGAAGGCCGAATTTTACCGAAAAGTATTCGAAATGAATGAAATTCTGTAAAATAGAGTATCTTTGCGTAGCAAAAAAAAACAAAAATAATTTCCATTCCCGGCTTGGTTTGAGAACCAAATTCTGTTATCTTTGTATGGAAATTACATACAATTTTTTATTGTGAACGCAGAGAAAAAAATAGACAAAAAATACGTCGAGACGCCGCTGATGAAGCAATACTATTCGATCAAGGCGGTGCATCCCGATGCCATCCTGCTCTTCCGGGTAGGGGACTTTTACGAGACATTCGGCGAGGACGCGATCAAGGCCAGCGGCATCCTCGGCATTACGCTCACGCGGCGGGCCAACGGATCGGCAACCTACGTCGAACTGGCCGGGTTTCCCTACCATGCCATCGACACCTACCTGCCCAAGCTGGTACGGGCGGGCGAGCGCGTAGCCATTTGCGAACAACTCGAAGACCCGAAGCTCGTCAGGGGGCTGGTCAAGCGCGGCGTGATCGAGCTGGTCACCCCGGGCATCGTGCTGGGTGACAATATCCTGGCCAACAAGGAAAACGCCTTTCTTGCTTCGGTTTACTTCGGCCGGCAGACGACCGGCGTGGCGTTCCTCGACATTTCGACGGGCGAGTTCTACGTGGCCGAGGGTTCCGACAACTACGTCGACAAGCTCATTTCGAACCTCGCACCCAAGGAGATCATCTACCAGCGCGGTTACGAAGACCGCTTCTCTGCCGCTTTCGGGTCGAAACATTACACCTACCGGCTCGACGAATGGGTCTTCTCGGAGGAGGTCAACCGTGAAAAACTCTGCAAGCAGTTCACGACCACGTCGCTCAAAGGTTTCGGCGTCGACCATTTCACCAGCGGCATATCCGCCGCCGGCGCCATCCTCTACTACCTCGAATTCACCGAGCACCACGATATCGCCCATATCCGTTCGATTTCGCGTATCGACCAGGACGACTACGTGTGGGTCGACAAATTCACGATCCGCAACCTCGAGCTGTTCTCGTCGAACGGGGGGCGCGAGAAGTGCAGCTTCGCCGATGTCATCGACCGCACGCTCACCCCCATGGGCGGCCGCCTGCTCAAACGTTGGATCGCCATGCCCGTCAAGGATACCGTGCAGATCAACGAACGGCTGGACGTAGTCGGACATTTCGTCGAGGATGCCGACCTGGCCGACACCGTGCGCGAGCAGGTGGCGCTGGTGGGCGACATGGAGCGTATCGCGTCGCGTATCGCCGCGGCGCGGGTGACGCCCCGGGAACTGGTGCAGCTCAAGAATTCGCTCTTTGCGGTCGAATTGCTCAAGGCGGCGCTCGAATCCACGGACGACGACCGATTGCATGCGCTGGCGGCACAGATCGACCTGATGACCGGCGTGCGCGACCGCATCGCGCGGGAGATATACCCCGATCCGCTCAACAACCAGATTCAGAAGGGCGGCGTCATCGCCGACGGCGTGGACCCCGAGCTGGACGACCTGCGCCGCATTGCGCTCCACGGCAAGGATTACCTGGCACGCATCCAGCAGCGCGAGAGCGAGACGACGGGCATCCCGTCGCTCAAGATCAGCTACAACAACGTCTTCGGCTACTATATCGAAGTGCGCAACGCCCATAAGGACAAGGTGCCCCAGAGCTGGATCCGCAAGCAAACCCTTGCCAATGCCGAACGCTACATCACCGAGGAGCTGAAGGAATACGAAGAGAAGATCCTCGGGGCCGAGGAGAAGATGCTGGTGATCGAACAGCGCATCTATGCCGACATCATCGCCCACATAAGCCGTTCGCTCGCCGTGCTGCTGCGCGACGCCGCTGTCGTGGCGCGTGTCGACTGCCTGCAATCCTTCGCCCGCATCGCCTGCGAACGCCGCTATGTCCGTCCCGTGCTCGACGACGGCAAGCGCATCGACATCCGCCAGGGACGCCATCCCGTCATCGAGACGCTTATGCCCGTAGGGGAGGAGTATATTCCCAACGACGTGTTGCTCGACGACAAGGAACAGCAGATCATGATGATCACCGGCCCCAACATGTCGGGTAAGTCGGCCCTGCTGCGGCAGACGGCGCTCATCATCCTGATGGCGCAGATGGGATCCTTCGTCCCCGCCAAATCGGCGCATATCGGTGTGGTGGACAAGATATTCACGCGCGTCGGGGCGTCGGACAACATCTCGCAGGGCGAATCGACCTTCATGGTCGAGATGCTCGAATCGGCCAGCATCCTCAATAACATCTCCGACCGCAGCATCGTCCTGCTGGACGAAATCGGCCGCGGCACGAGCACCTACGACGGTATTTCCATCGCCTGGGCGATGGTCGAGTACCTGCACAACCACCCGACGGCGCACGCCAAAACGCTCTTCGCCACACACTACCACGAGCTGAACGAAATGGAGCAGATGTGCCCCCGCGTGAAAAACTACCACGTGAGCGTCAAGGAGATGGGCAACCAGATCGTCTTCCTGCGCAAGCTCGAACGCGGCGGCACGGAACACTCGTTCGGTATCCACGTGGCGCGCATGGCCGGCATGCCGATGTCGGTGGTGTCGCGTGCCGACGAGATCCTGCGCAACCTCGAATTGGTCTACGGCAACAACGAGATCGTACCGAGCCGCAGCCTCAAAAGCCGCGGCAAGAAACCTTCGCCGTCGGTCAGGGAGGCTGCCGAAGCCGGCGCCCCGCAGAACATGCAACTGTCGATGTTCCAGCTGGACGATCCGGTGCTGGTACAGATCCGCGACCAGATCAAGGGGTTGGACATCGATTCGCTGACACCCATCGAGGCACTCAACAAACTCAACGAAATCAAAAAGATAACAGGCATATGATCAAGCATCGCATCATGTCCGCAGCGACTTTGCTGGGCGGGGTGGTTTTTACCGGGCATGCCGTGGCGCAAAGCCCGGAGGTGGCGCGGCGGCTCGATGCGAAATACGATGTGGTGTGGCCTGCGGCCGACGGACTCATAAGGGTTAATAAGGGCGGGTACCGTATTCCCGATTCGCGTATGAAATCCAACGGAAAATACGGGTATGCCGATACCCTCGGGCAGGTGGTGGTGCCGCCGGCCTACGACGATGCCGCGGATTTCGGCAACGGCCATGCCGTGGTCGGGCGGAAAGCCGGGGATGGCAGGATGCTCTACGGCCTGATTGACCGCTCGGGGCGTGTGGTCGTGCCGCTGGAGTGGGAGCGCTTGGGCGGTGTCCGTAACGGGGTCTGTGTGGCCCGCACCGGCACGGCCGCCGAACGGGAATTCTCGCTCGCCGATACGCTGGGCAATGTCCGCAGCCTCGGTTACGACTATTGCAGCGATTTTTCCAACGGGCTCGCCCGCGTGGGTGTCGGTGCCTATGTCGAGAAGGAAAACGTAGCGGGGATTACGCTCCGGGATGCGTACGAATTCCGCGGGAAGTTCGGGTATATCGCCCCGGATGGCGGAATCGTTATTCCTGTGCAGTTCGACGACGCCCGGGATTTCGCGCAGGACGGGCTGGCCCCGGTCGGCATTCAGGGAAAATACTATGTCAAATGGGGGTTCATCGACAAGTCGGGGCGACAGGTCGTGCCGTGCAACTTTTACAGTGCCGAGGAGTTCCTGGGCGACCGGGCCGTAGTGAGCAAGGTCGTTACGGGCGGGAAATTGGCCTACGGCTATATCGACCGCAGCGGGAAGGAGGTAATCCCCTGTCAGTTCGACATGGCTTCGGGCTTCCGCTTTGCCAACACATGGGTCGGCATGGAGCAGGACGGTGAATATACCTATACGCTGATCGGCCCCAACGGGGAAACCGTGCTGCCGTTCCGTGTGGGCGATTTGCAGGACGGAGGAAAATACGGGCACGCGGCGGCCTCCATCTCCGATGCCGCGGGGCGTAAACGCTTCGGGATCGTCGCCAATAACGGGAAGGTGATCCTGCCGTTCGAGTACGACCATATAGCTATTTTTTCGGAGTGGGATGCGGCGAACAACCGCTGGCAGGAGAGCGCCATGGGAACAAAGGACGGGCAAAATTTCAGCTTCGACATCTCCCGGCGGGGCGAGTAGCCTTTTCCGCCCCGGCGTGTTCCTTCCTTCCTGCATTCGGTTCCGCGGCAGGCGGGTGCTTTCTGTTTTGTTTGGCCCCGGGTACCCATGTGCAGTGACGGTTGGCTGCCGCAGCCGGCAAGTCGCAGCTGATCGTAGCCTTAGGGTGCAAAGCGGCTGCGGCTTGGATTCCGATTCCGAAATAAAACCCCGGCGCAATCTCTTTGCGCCGGGGTTTTCGTTGCAGGATATCCGTAAATTCCTCGGAGTCCCGTCCTGTTATCTCCTTTCCCATAATGCCGTTCTCGGGCCTTTCGGTCACCCGGTTGTCCGGCTACTCGTTACGCGCGATCAGCGAACTGATGTTCTGGATCAGCATCGCCACGGCCACCGAGTTGAAACCGCCCTCGGGGATGATGACATCGGCGTAGCGCTTCGAGGGTTCGACGAACTCGTCGTGCATGGGCTTCACGGTCGAGGTGTATTGCGTGATGACCGACTGCATCGTACGCCCGCGCTCGCAGACGTCGCGCAGGATACGGCGCGCCAGGCGTATGTCGGCGTCCGTGTCCACATAGACCTTGATGTCCATCATGTCGCGCAGCTCCTTGTTTTCGAAGATCAGGATGCCGTCGACGATGATTACCTTCGAAGGCTTCACGCACACGGTTTCCGCCGTACGGTCGTGGTCGACGAACGAGTAGACCGGGTGCTCGATGGGGACGTTGTCCTTCAGCGCCTTGATGTGGTCGACCAGCATCTGCGTGTCGAACGCCTGCGGATGGTCGTAATTGAGTTTCGTGCGTTCCTCGTAGGTCAGCTCGGGGTGCGCCTTGTAATAGTAGTCGTGGCAGAGCGTCACGACGTCGTCGCCTACGAAGGCCTCTTGCAGGCGTTTGACGAGCGTGGACTTTCCCGAGCCGGTTCCTCCGGCGACTCCGATTACGGTAACTTTCATAGTGTCAGTCTGTAATATCGGTTATATAAAGAAAAGGATCGCACCTTTCGCAAGGGCAATCCTTTTCCTTTTCATTATGCGTCGATATTTGCGTAATGCGCGTTTTTCTCGATGAATTCGCGTCGGGGCGGCACTTCGTCGCCCATCAGCATCGAGAAGATGCGGTCTGCCTCGGCGGCGTTTTCGATGTTCACCTGGCGCAGGATGCGCGTGTCGGGGTTCATCGTCGTTTCCCACAGCTGGTGGGCGTTCATCTCACCGAGACCTTTGTAACGCTGCACGTGCGCCCCCTTGCCGAATTCGGCGGTGATGGTGTCGCGTTCCTTCTCCGTCCAGCAATAGCGCTCCTGCTTGCCTTTCTTCACGAGGTAGAGGGGCGGGGTGGCGATGTAGACGTGGCCGTTCTCGATCAGCTCCTTCATCTTGCGGAAGAAGAACGTCAGCATCAGCGTCGCGATGTGGCTGCCGTCGACGTCGGCATCGGTCATGATGATGATCTTGTCGTAGCGGAGTTTCTCCAAGTTGAGCGCCTTGCTGTCCTCCTCGGTGCCGATCGTCACGCCCAGCGCCGTGAACATGTTCTTGATCTCCTCGTTCTCCCACATGCGGTGCTCCTGTGCCTTTTCGATGTTCAGGATCTTACCGCGCAGCGGCATGATGGCCTGGAAATTACGGTCGCGGCCCGATTTGGCCGTGCCGCCTGCCGAGTCACCCTCGACGAAGAAGATTTCGGCGATCGAACGGTCGCGGCTCGAACAGTCGGCCAGTTTGCCGGGGAGCCCGGCTCCCGAAAGCACGGTCTTGCGCTGCACCATCTCACGGGCGTGGCGTGCCGCATGGCGTGCCGTTGCGGCCAGGATGACTTTCGAAACGATGGCCTTGGCATCCTTGGGGTTCTCCTCCAGATAGTGCCCCAGGGCGGCGGACATCGCCTGATCTACGGCAGCCGAGACCTCGTCGTTGCCCAGCTTGGTCTTGGTCTGGCCCTCGAACTGCGGTTCCTGCACCTTCACCGAAACCACGGCCGTGAGGCCCTCGCGGAAGTCGTCGCCGTTGATGTCGAACTTCAGCTTGGCGAGCATGCCCGAATCCTCGGCGTATTTCTTGAGCGTGCGGGTCAGCGCGCGGCGGAAGCCCGTCAGGTGCGTACCGCCCTCGATGGTGTTGATGTTATTAACATAGGAGTGCACGTTCTCCGAGAACGAGTCGTTGTACTGCATGGCCACCTCGACCGGGACGCCGTTCCTTTCGGTGTCGAGGTAGATGATCTGGTCGATGATCGGCGTGCCGCGCGTGGCGTCGAGGTACTGGACGAACTCCTTGAGGCCCTCTTCCGAATAGAAGTGGTCTTCGCGGGTCTTGCCTTCGTCGTCCTTGCGCTTGTCGTAGAGGTTCAGGCGGATGCCCTTGTTCAGGAATGCCAGTTCGCGCAGGCGGTTGGCCAGGATGTCGTATTTGTATTCCGTCGTGAGCGTGAAGATGCTCTCGTCGGGTTTGAACGTGATGGTGGTGCCGCGGTCGGAGCATTCGCCGATGACCTCGACCTGCGACGTGGGGGCGCCCTTGCTGTACGTCTGGCGGTATACCTTGCCGTCGCGGCTGCGGATCTCGGCGATCAGCAGCGTCGAAAGCGCGTTCACGCACGATACGCCCACGCCGTGCAGGCCGCCCGAAACCTTGTAGCTGCCTTTGTCGAACTTACCGCCCGCATGGAGCACCGTAAGCACGACTTCGAGTGCCGATTTGCCCTCCTTTTCGTGGTAGTCGGTCGGGATGCCGCGGCCGTTGTCGCGTACGGTGATGGAGTTGTCCTCGTTGATCGTCACGTCGATGTCGGTGCAATAGCCCGCCAGCGCCTCGTCGATCGAGTTGTCGACCACCTCGTAGACCAGATGGTGCAGACCCTTCTCACCTATGTCGCCGATATACATGGCGGGGCGCTTGCGCACCGCCTCAAGCCCTTCGAGAACCTGGATATTCGAAGCGGAATATTCTTCTTCTTGCTTTTTTACGTTTTCTAATTCGGTACTCATCTGTCGTCTTTAAAATATCGTACAAATATACGAAATATATCCCGAATAAACAATAGCCGCATGGCTTCCGCCAGACGATTTTTTGCATTTGCAGGACGTTTCGGAGGGCGTTGCGCCCGCATCGGGCAGGACGTGCCGCAACATCCCCCGGACGGGGCTGGGGCGTGCGGGATTCGCGGTCTGCTACCCGAGTTCCGCCTTGAGGTCGACCTCGCGGATATGGCCCTGCGCAAAGAGGATGGCGCGCGCAGGGTAGTTCTCGATCAGGGCGGTGTTGTGCGTGGACATGACCACGGCACAGCCGCGGCCGGCGATCTCCTGGAAAAGCTGCATGATGCCTTCGGCCGTCACGGGGTCGAGGTTGCCTGTCGGTTCGTCGGCCAGCAGCACCTGCGGGTTGTTCAGGATCGCGCGGGCGATGACCAGCCGCTGCTGCTCGCCCCCCGAGAGTTCGAACGGCATTTTGTAGCTTTTGGCCCCGAGGTCTACGAGCTTGAGCACCTGGTCGATCCGCTCCCGGATCTCGTCTTCGCGCTTCCATCCCGTGGCTTTCATCACGTAATAGAGGTTCATGAAGACGTTGCGGTCGGTGAGCAGCTGGTAGTCCTGGAATACGATGCCGATCCGGCGGCGGAGGTGGGGGATGTCGCGGCGCCTGAGCCTGCGCAGGTCATAGCCTGCCACCCGCCCTTCGCCGGTGAGCAGCTGCACCTCGGCGTACAGGGTTTTGAGCAGGGTGCTCTTGCCGCTGCCGACGCGCCCGATCAGGTAAACGAATTCGCCCGGAGCCACGCACAGGTTCACATCCGACAGCACCATCTCGCCCCGGCGCATCAGCTTCTCGGCCGAGGTGCTGCCGAACGGGTTGTCCGCATGGTAGATGGCTGCGTTTTTCAGCCTTACGACATATTTTTCGCTCATAGGTTCTGGTCGCTGGAATTATTTTCCAAAGATAGTCAAAATATCCGTACGGGGATGTCGGCACGGCGAAAAAAAACCGCCAAAACTGCTTCTGAAGGGATATTTTGATCCTTCTCGACCGGAAATATATAACAAAAAAGCCCTTTGGGTTGCGCAAAAACAACCGTATAATTTGCATTTCCGCCCGAGGGTGCTTAAATTTGCACGATAGGCCGTGACGCCTCGGCCTGACAGTAAGCAAAAATCTTTGAATGAAAGAAAACGAGATCCTGCGGGAGATTATGCGGGATGCCAAAATAGGTTGGTGGCAAGCCGACCGTAACCGCCGCGTGTTCCATATTTCGGAAGGGCTCCGCGACCTGCTGGGGGTCGCTTCGTGCGATGTGACTTACGAAGAGTTCGGGAAGATGATAACTCCGGCCTACCGGGAATATGCCCTCGCCTCGATCGGGGTGCGGGGCGGCGCCGAACGCCTCTACCCGCTGCAAGGCCCCGAGGGGGAGATATGGTGCTATTGGAAACTGTTGCGCGAAGAGGTTGCCGAAGACGGGGGGATGTTGCTGACGGGTTATTTCCGGGTGGTCGACCCGCCGTCCGAAGTGGTCAGGTCGGAGGAAAAACAACGGATCAACGACCTGCTGTTCCGTCTTAACAGCATTTCGCAAACGCTGCTTTCGCTGCTGAAAGTCGATGACCTGGATGCCGTCGTCGACGAAATCCTGGCCGACGTGCTGACCATGTTCGATGGCGGAAGGGCCTATATCATCGAATCCGACCCCGAACACCGTTTATATAATTGCACCTACGAAGTCACGGCCGAGAATGTCGCCGGGGAACAGGAGCTGGTAAGCGGTATTTCGATGGACGAGGTGCCCTGGTGGACGCAGCGCATCGCCAACGGCCAGCCCGTAATCATCTCTTCGCTCGACGAATTGCCCGACGAGGCTTTCCGCGAGCGCGAGGTGCTGGCCATGCAGGACATCAAGTCGCTGATCGCCGTGCCGCTCCTCTCGCGCGACAAGGTGTGGGGATATGCCGGCATCGACATCGTGAACCGGCCCCGGAGATGGACGGGCGAGGATTTCCAGTGGTTTTCGTCGCTGATCAATATCATCAGCCTCTGTATCGAATTGCAGCGCTCCGAGCGCGAGGCGCAGTCCGAACGTAAGTACCTCCAGAGCCTCTACCACCACATGCCCCTGGGGTATGCCCAGCTGCGGGTCATCCGTGACGAGCAGGGGAAACCCGTCGACCTGCTGGTGCTGGATGCCAACTACACCGCCGACAAGATCATGGGGACTGCGCGCGAAACCTATATCGGCAGGCGTATCTCCGAACTGGGACTGGATATGGAGCAATATCTGAAAACTTTTACGGAGGTGCTCCGCAGCGACGGATTTATCGAGCGCGACTCCTTTTACGAGATCTCGAAACGCTGGATACATTCCATCCTCTATACGACCCGGTCGGACGAGGTCATCAGCCTCTTTTCCGACACTACGGAAATGCGCAATGCCCACGAGGCGTTGTTCAACAGCGAAAAAATGCTGCGCAATATTTTCGACAACGTCCAGGTCGGGGTGGAGCTTTATGACAAAGAGGGCTGCCTGGTCGACATCAACACCAAAAACCTCGACATCTTCGGCATCGCGGCGAAGGAGGATGTGCTGGGGATCAATTTTTTCGAGAACCCGATCGTGCCCGAGGAGATCCGCCGCAACGTGCGCAACGGGCAGGAGCAGTCCTTCAGGCTTGATTATCCTTTCGACCGGCTGGGCGGCTACTATCCCTCCCGCAAGAAAGGCAGCGTGCAGATATATACCAAGGTGACCATGCTGTACGACATGTACGGCGAACTGGTCAACTTCCTGGTGCTGAATATCGACAACACCGAGATCAACGAAGCCCACCACAGACTGGAGGAGTTCGAAAGTTCGTTCTCGCTGGTGAGCCGCTTCGGCAAGGTGGGGTACGCCCGCTTCGACCTGGTGACCCGCGACGGGTATGCCGTGCCGCAATGGTACCGCAACCTGGGCGAGGAGAGCGACACCCCCATGACGCAGGTGATCGGCGTCTACAACCATGTCAATCCCGAAGACCGGGAGGCCATATTCCGGGAAATCGGGCGGGTCAAGGCCAACGAGTCGAACGGCTTCACGCTCGACCTGCGGGTCGGGCTCCGCGACGGCAAGAGCGGGTGGACGCGCGTCAATGTGGTGCGCAACCCGCTGAATACCGACCCCTCGAAGATCGAAATGGTATGCGTCAATTTCGATGTCACGGAACTCAAGCAGACGGAGAAGAGCCTGATCGAAGCCAAGAACAAGGCCGAGGTCAGCGACCGCCTGAAATCGGCCTTCCTGGCCAATATGAGCCACGAGATACGTACGCCGCTCAATGCCATCGTGGGATTCTCGAATCTGCTGGCCGAAACCGACGATATCGCGGAGCGCCGCGAGTACATGCAGGTCGTCGAGGAGAATAACGACCTGTTGCTCAAATTGATATCCGATATCCTCGACCTTTCGAAGATCGAGGCCGGAACGTTCGAGTTCAATTACGGCATGCTCGACGTCAACCGCATGTGCGAGGAGGCGGTGCGTTCGCTGCGCCTCAAGGTGCAGGACAAGCCCGTCGAATTGCTTTTCGGCGATCATGAGGCGCAATGCCGCATCGTCGGGGACAAGAACCGGCTGTTGCAGGTCATCACCAATTTTATCAACAATGCGGTGAAATTCACCGAGCAAGGCTCCATCACGCTGGGCTACCGCAGGGAGGCCGGGGACTTGCTGTTCTATGTCGAGGATACGGGGAAGGGTATCTCCGAAGAGCATCTGCGCACTGTTTTCGACCGCTTCGTCAAGCTCAACAGCTTTGCGCAGGGCACCGGGCTGGGGCTTTCGATCTCGAAGAGCATCGTCGAGCAGATGGGCGGGCATATCGGCGTCGAGTCGGAGGAAGGCCGGGGCTCCCGTTTCTGGTTCACCATACCTGCCGTGGCATGCAATGCCGGGCCGGACGACGAACCGTCCGTTGTGGCTGAGGCTCCGCATCCCAAGTCCTGTCCTGACGGGAAACTTCCCTTGCTGCTCGTGGCCGAGGATACCGACAGCAATTTCCTGTTGGTGTCGCTGATGTTCCGCAAGGAGTTCGACATCGTACGGGCCGTCAATGGCGAGGAGGCGGTGCGGATATGCCGGGAAATGAAACCTGCGGCCATCCTGATGGACATCAAGATGCCCGTGATGGACGGGCTCGAGGCTACGCGGCGGATCCGCGCGTTCGATCCCGTCGTGCCGATCGTCGCGGTCACGGCATTCGCCTACGACCGTGACCGGCAGAAAGCCCTCGCTGCCGGAGCCAACGAATATGTCGCCAAGCCGCTGAGCGGGGAGCATATCCGCCGCGTATTGGGGACTTTGCTGGCGGGGGGATAACCGCGCCGCGCGTTACGGGCTTCGCCGATAGGAACGTGTCCGCCGTTTTCCGGGGGATCGCCCGCCGCGAAACAACGGCGGCGCTGTGGCAGCCCGGCAGGGAAACCTGTGCCGGGCAGGGTTACCGCGGTGGCCGCGTCCGTTCCTGCCCTGTTTCCGGAAAATCTGCCAATCCCCGATGTATTTCCTGCCCGAGGAGCGGTATTTGGAAAAAAAGTATTATTTTTGCACTGTTTTCATGAGGCTTTGTCCCGCGAAATTCTGGGGGTGCCCGGTTTTGACAGCAGGCAGAGTTTGATTGTAAGCACGCCGAGCGCTGTGTGGCGGCTCGTAAATCCCGACGCTCAAGATTCAAATGGCAATAACAGCTATGCACTCGCTGCATAATTTTCAAGGAAAATTAGCTTAATCGCCGGGCCCAAGGCGGCTTGGCGACGAGTATCCCGGGGAGTGGTTCCGCCCTTTAACCGCTTTCCATATGGGGTATCATCAATTCAGGGATAGTGCACCGGAGCGTCCCGGCCGGTGTGCGAAATTCAGGGACTGGGACTCGGGTTCGGTTGCCGCCTGCCAGGCCCGGGTAGAAGGATCAAACGGCGGCTAAGCGTGTAGAAAGCTTTCGGGTTCCCTGTTTGGACGCGGGTTCGACTCCCGCCACCTCCACGAATGTAAAACGCATCTGGTTTATTATTAACCAGATGCGTTTTCTTGTTGTATTATATCCTTTATTGCTTGCAGAACGGATGTCGGCGCAGCGGCCCTTCGCAATTCGTGGCGGACACTTTTATGCGACTCAAAACGTGGTTTCGGTCGTATGCCCTGCGGCCTGGTGGTGGCGATGGCCGGAATCCGGTCTGGCAGGCGTTCGTCGCCAAGAGCCGTCAGGGAATCCGGAAGAGCTTGCCTTCGGCGAAGGTAACCCACAGCGACCCGTCGGGTGCCTGCCGGAAATCGTTTCCTGCCGAATTGCAGCATTTCACACTCCACAGCAGCGTGCCGTCTTCGCGCACGGCGGCAACCTGCCCGAGCCTCCCGGCGACATAGACCACACCGTCGCGCACACAGGCCGGGCAGGAGTTGTATTCGTATCCCCATCCCAGATCGGTGCACCATGTTTCGCGGTAGGCGTCCGCCGAGGTGTCCACGGCCGCCAGCTCGCCGTCCATCGTCTTGTAATAGAATTGCCGTCCGTCGCCGCCGAGGCCCGTCGTTTCGCGCGCTTTGCGGCTGTTGTCGCGCCATAGCTGCCGTCCGGTAGCCAGGTCGAGGCAGGTCACGGCCCGGTCGGGCGCTACGATGAAGACCTTGCCGCCGGCGATGCGGGGCACGACATGCCCCGGGGAGAGGAACACGCCGGGGTGGCCGTTGTTCCATTTCCAGAGGCATCTGCCCGTCGCGGCGTCGAGGCAATAAAGGTGCCTGTCCCACGCCCCGAATACCAGTTTTCCGTCCGCGAGCGTCGGGCGCCCCTGCGCCTGTCCCTGTCCGTAGTCGTAACGCCAGAGCAGTTTGCCGCTGCGCAGGTCTATGCGGCCGACGGAGCCGACGCCCAGCCCGATGTAGAGCGAGCTGCGGTCGACGAGCCCGTCGCCGACGACGGCCGTGGCGGTCGGCAGGTGCCACCTTCGGCGGCCTGTCCGGGCGTCGAAGGCCCATATCCCGCCCGAGGCGGCGCCGACGATCACGAGCCCGTCCGTGCAGAGCGGGGTGGTGTAGAGCGCGTCGGGAAACCTGTGCCGCCACACTTCGCGCCCCCGGCGTGTGTCGTACGCCCGCAATACGCCCTGTGAATTGCCGTAGTAAAGCATGTCGCCGCAGCATCCCGCACCCGTCAGTACCATGGCGCTGTCCTGCAGGACGTATTCCATGCGGCCTTCGTAGTCGGGTGCGGTGGGCGGCGGGTCGCAGGGCAGGGCGAGTATCTGCGGATCCCCCTCCAGGCATACCGTATGGCGGGTGCGTGCGGCATGTCCGAGCGGCTTTTCGCGGATGCGCACCGAGTCGGCGAAGAAATCGAGCAGGGTATATCCCGGCGCCTCGCCCGGCCTGCCGGCCAGTGCCCGGCCGGGTATGCCCGCGATGCCGTCGAAATTGCGCAGGTCGAGCCGGTGGTAGTGCCCGTAGAGCGAGGCGGTGATGCCCAGCCGTTTGAGCGTTGCGACCACCTCCTGCCTGTTGGTGAGGTCTTTGTTGAGCGGGTAGTGGCAGAGGCTTACGATCCGTTCGCCGGGGCGGGCCCCGGCGGCCTGCGCTCCGAGCCATGCGAGGTCTTCGGTGCGCACGACGCCGTCGGCCATTTTCATGTAGGGCCCGCAGTTGTAGCCCAGGAAAAGGTAGCCTCCCGCACGGTACGCGACGCGCCCGTCATGGCCGAATATGCAGCGGAACGTCGTGCATCCGCTCTCCGACCAGGTCGTTTCATGGTTGCCCATGACGGTGAACCACGGTTTTTCGAGCTGTGACATCAGCCCGTACACGTGCTCCAGTTCCTCGTCGCTGCCCGTGTTGGTGAGATCCCCGCCGAAGATGACCAGTTCGGCATCCGACGCGTTGGCTTCGGCGACGGCCACGCGGAAGAGCGAGTCCTGTGCATTGCCCGGCGTGACATGTATGTCGGTGAAAAAGACGACGTGCAGCGTATCGGCCGGGGAGGGGCGTGTTTGCGCCGCGGCGGTTCGGGTGTCCCGCCGCGCTGCGTGATCCGCCGTCGCGGAGGCTCCTGCCGCAGGCGCATGCACGGGAACGAGTGCCGACAGGCACCACGCCATGCCGAGGCTCAGCCGGAGGATTTGTTTTTTCATGGCCGTCGAGGTAAGTTTTAATGCGGTAAGGTACGAAATTCAGGGCAAAAAACATATCTTTGTGCCACTGAAAAATACAGACATATGGCTAAAAAGATCATGCTGCTCGGTTCGGGCGAACTGGGCAAGGAGTTCGTAATCGCGGCGCAGCGGCTGGGACAGACCGTCGTGGCGTGCGATTCCTATGCAGGCGCCCCTGCCATGCAGGTGGCCGACGCCTGCGAGGTGTTTTCGATGCTCGACGGCGATGCGCTCGCCGCCGCCGTGGCCCGGCACCGCCCCGACGTGATCGTCCCCGAAATCGAGGCGATCCGCACCGAACGCCTCTACGACTTCGAACGCGAGGGCATCCAGGTCGTGCCGAGCGCTCGCGCCGTCAATTTCACGATGAACCGCAAGGCCATCCGCGACCTTGCCGCCCGGGAGCTGGGGCTAAAGACCGCCCATTATTTCTACGCCACGTCGCTCGCCGAACTGGAGGAGGCTGCCGCCCGGATCGGGTTCCCGTGCGTGGTCAAGCCGCTGATGTCCTCCTCGGGCAAGGGGCAGTCGCTCGTCAGGAATGCCGGCGAACTGGAGAGAGCCTGGCACTACGGCTGCGAAGGGTCGCGCGGCGATATCCGCGAGCTGATCATCGAGGAATTCATCCGCTTCGACAGCGAAATCACGCTGCTGACCGTCACGCAGAAGGACGGCCCGCCGCTCTTTTGCCCGCCGCTCGGCCATGTGCAGAAGGGCGGCGACTACCGCGAGAGTTTCCAGTCGCCCTACGTGGCACCGGAACACCTCGCTGAGGCGCAGCGCATGGCGGCCGCCGTCACCGAAGCCCTGACCGGTGCCGGGCTGTGGGGCGTGGAATTCTTCCTGAGCCACGAAAACGGGGTTTATTTCTCCGAACTTTCGCCGCGCCCGCACGACACGGGCATGGTGACGCTGGCCGGGACGCAGAATCTCAATGAGTTCGAACTGCACCTGCGCGCCGTGCTGGGGCTGCCGATTCCCGCGGTGACTTTCGAACGCCTGGGCGCCACGGCCGTGGTGCTCTCGCCCCTGGCAAGCCCCGTGGCGCCGCGCTACGAGGGGATCGACCGGGCGCTGGCCTCCGATCCCCGTACCGACGTGCGGATCTTCGGCAAACCTTCGGCGCGCGTCAACCGCCGTATGGGCATCGTCGTGGGCTATGCGCCGCTGGGCGACGACCTCGATGCCCTGCGCGGCCGGGTGAAGGCCGCGGCCGCCGAAATCAAAGTCCTCGAACCTTAAAAACCTGTTTCGATATGGCACAATACGCACTTATTTCGACCGAGAAAGGCGACATGAAGGCCGAGCTCTATACGGAGGAGACCCCCGGTACGGTGGCGAACTTCGTCGAGCTGGCCAACCACAATTTCTACGACGGGCTGACCTTCCACCGGGTGATTCCGGGCTTCGTCATCCAGGGCGGCTGCCCGCGGGGCGACGGCACGGGCGGCCCCGGGTACAAGATCAAATGCGAGACCTCGGCGCCGCGCCAGTATCACGACCGGGGCGTGCTCTCGATGGCCCATGCCGGAAAGGACACGGGCGGCTCGCAATTTTTTATCTGCTGCGCCCGCGAGTCGACGCAGCACCTCGACGGCCGCCACACCTGCTTCGGCCGGGTGGTCGAGGGGCTGGACGTCATCGACGACATCCGTCCCGGCGATCTGATCCTCTCGATCCGCATCGTGGAGGAGTAGGCATACCGCCCGCGTGTACATGAACAAAGCCCTCCCTGTGCGGAGGGCTTTGTCCTTGCCCCCCCCTATATTTTTTTCACCATTTCGAACTGCCGCCCCGTCACGGCGATGTTCGCCGCCTCCAGGAACGCCGTTAACGATTCGCAGCCGGCCTCGGTGTTTATGGCCTTGACCGAATCCGCCTTGTTGAGCCGGAGCGCTTCCCGCAGCAGCGAGGTGGCGATCCCCCGCCGCCTGTACCGCTTGTCGACAGCGATTAGGGCAATGTCGCCCGAGGCGGGTTCGAAGATGCAGTATCCCACTTGTGTCCCCTCTGCGCGGGCGCTCAGCCCGGCGAAGTCCCCCGCAGCCCGCCTTATGGCCTCGGGGCTGTTCTGCCAGGAGGGCATGAAATCCCAGAACTGCGGGTCGGGGGCGAACCGTCCCACATCGACGGGCGTTACCGTACAGGCAATGTCCGGGATTTTCGCGCCGAGGTGCACGTGCGCGCCCTGTTGTATGGAATAATTGAATTCACGCGCCGTTTCGAACCCGAGCTTCCGGTAGACCGATACCGCCTTTGTGTTGTGTTGCAGGACTTCCAGCAGGTATTGCCGGATTCCGGCCTCCCGCAAGTAGGGGATGGAGTGTTCGAAGACCTTTGCAGCGAGCCCCTGCCCGCGATAGGCTTCGAGGGTTCCCGTGCCGGTGTCGTAGGCCGTCGGCAGGCCGTTGAAATTCCCTCTCCCATTCAGGGTGAACGCGGCGATCCGCTCCCCGTCGAACGCGGCGAACGACAGGCGGGGATCGAAACCGCGCCTGCGCAGCATGCGCCGGAGCTGTGTTTCGTCCAGTTGGACTTCGTAATCGGCGAATGCCTGGCCGAATGCCTCGAACAGCGTGCCGAAACATGTATTTTCCAGTGATTTTATCTCCATATGTGTCTGTTTCGGATTTCGGGGGACAGGGCTCCGTCCCCTCTTTTCAAGAGTCGTCGGTTGCAGCTTCTTCCCGCTGCGGGATCGCGCTTTACGCCGGGCACCGCCCCCTCTTCGCCGGAAAGCGAACTGAAAAAAACTCCCCTCGGGAACCGATGTCCGCGAGGGGAGCGCCTTATTCCGTATTGCCCGGGAGTTATTTCCCGAACTTGGCGATGATATTGTCCGTAGCTTTTTTCAGCAATTCCTCAGGGCAGCAGAGGGTGATGCGGATGTAACGGTTGCCCTCCGAGCCGAAGATGCCGCCCGGGGTCAGGAACACGTCGCATTTGTCCATCACCTCGTCCGAGAATGCAAAGCTGTCGCCCTCGTACGATTCGGGCAGCTCGGCCCATACGAACAGCCCGGCCTGGTGCTCGCGGTATTTGCATCCCAGCGCGTCGAGCAGCGCATAGGCCTGCTTCTCGCGGCCGTAATAGATGTCGTTCAGCTCCTTGAACCACTCTTCGCCCAGTGCCAGCGCCGTGTCGGCCGCCGCCTGGATCGGGTAGAACATGCCCGAGTCCATGTTCGACTTGAACGTCAGGATCGAGTCGATCCACTCCTTCTTGCCCACGACGACGCCCACGCGCCAGCCGGCCATCGAGTGGCCTTTCGACAGCGAGTTCATCTCCAGTGCGACGTCGCGTGCGCCCTCGGCCTCCATGATCGAGATCGGGGCGGCGGCATTGCGGATGAAACTGTACGGGTTGTCGTGCACGATCAGGATGTTGTGCCGGGCGCCGAAATCCACGATTTTCTGGAACAGCTCCATCGTCGGGGTCTGGCCCGTCGGCATGTTGGGGTAGTTGACCAGCATCATCTTCACGCCGTCCAACCCGGCCTTCTCGATCGCCTCGAAGTCGGGGTAGAAGCCGGTCTGTTTGTTCAGCGCATAGGGAACCATCTCGCCGCCCGAGAGGCGCACGGCAGCCGAGTAGGTGGGGTAGCCGGGATTGGGCACGAGCACCTTGTCGCCCTTATTGAGGAACGTCATGCATATGTGCATGATGCCCTCCTTTGAGCCGATCAGGGGCAGTACTTCGTTGTTGTAGTCCAGTTCCGTGCGGTACCATTTCTTATACCAGTCCGCAAAAGCCTTGCGCAGGATGGGTTCTCCCTTGTAAGACATGTATTTGTGTACGTCGGGGCGCTGTGCCTCCTTTGCGAGGCGGTCGATGACCGACTGGTGCGGGGGCAGGTCGGGGCTGCCCATAGCGAGTTTCACGATCTGACGGCCCGTTGCCGCTTCGATTTCGGCGATCTCGCGCAGACGGCGCGAAAAATAGTACTCTCCGATGCCGTCCAACCGATGGGAACGGGCGATGTTGACTGCTTTTGCCATAGTATAAGGGTGTTTGGATTTTTGCCAGCAGCAAAGATAGGTATTCCGATTAAAATTTAAAAGCCATCGTTGAATTTTATCTGCCATCCGACTCTCTCCGACGCTTCATTTCCCGCCCAAAACTGCTTTTGAGCGACATGCGGGACGGGTAACAGTTCGTAACATTTTTTACGAACCACCCCGCTTACAGCGCGAAGAGGATGAATATCTGCGCAGTCAGCACGCGCAGGAACATCACTACGGGATAGACCGTCGAATAACCCACGGCCGGCATGTCGTTGCCCGCCGTCGCATTGGCGTAGGCCAGCGCCGGGGGATCAGTCGTCGATCCGGCGATAAGTCCCATCAGCGTGTAATAGTTCATTTTGAGCCACAGCCGCGCCACCAGCGCGACGATTATCAGCGGCAGGACGGTGATGGCGACGCCGTATCCGATCCAGCGGTAACCGCCGTCGACGATGGCGTCGATGAACCCGTCGCCCGCGCCGATGCCCACCGCCGCGAGGAACAGCGCGATGCCGATTTCGCGCAGCATCAGGTTGGCGCTCATCGTAGTGTAGGTGACCAGGTGGAAATGCGTGCCGAAGCGTCCGATCAGGATGGCCACGATCAGCGGGCCTCCTGCCAGTCCGAGCTTCACGGGCTGGGGTACGTTGAGCAGCGGAATCGACCCCAGCAGCACACCTAAAGCGATACCTACGAAGATCGTCACCAAATTAGGCTGGTTCAGCTTCTTGAGCGAGTTGCCCAATACGTCGGCCACCTGCGCCACGGCTTTCGCGGGCCCTACGACCATCACGCGGTCGCCGACCTGCAGTTCCAAGCCCTGATAGGGGATCAGATCGACGCCCGCGCGGTTTACGCGCGTGATGGTGATGCCGTATTTCGTGCGCAGGCGCAGGTCGGAGAATTTCTTGCCGTTGAGCGACGATTTCGTAATCAGGATGCGGCGCGACACCAGCTCGGCATTGGGCGTATTGTTGCCCCACTGCTCGTCGGTCATCTCCACGCGGCGGCCGAAGAAGGCCACGATCGCCTCGATGTCCTCGGCCTGCGAGATCAGCCACAGCCGGTCGCCGATATGTATCACGCTTTCCGCATCGGCCATCGAGATCGTTCCGTCGGGACGCAGGATGCGAGATATGACGAACTGACGGTTGATCAGGTCGCGGACATAGGCCACCGTGCGGCCGTCGAGCGTCTTGTTGGTGAATTCGACCGAAACCTTGTCGGCGAACTTGTGTTCACGGCTCAGCGCCGCCAGCCCCTCGTCCTCCTTTTCGAACTTCACGCGCAGGGCGTAGCGGATGAAGATCATCGTGAATATGATGCCCACGACGCCGAGCGGATAAGCCACGGCGTAACCCAGCGCGATCGTGGGGTCTTCGATTCCCGACGCATCGGTGTATGCCTGCTGCGCGGCACCCAGTCCGGGGGTGTTGGTCACTGCGCCCGAAAGGATGCCGACCATTGTCGGAATCGGCGTGCCCGTCGCCAGATGAACTACATAGGCCGTCGCCACGCCCAGCAGTACGATCGCTACGGCACACATGACCAGCGTCATGCCGCCGTGTTTGAACGATGCGAAAAATCCCGGTCCGACTTGCAGACCGATCGAGAAGACGAACAGAATCAGCCCGAATTCCTGCACGAAGTGCCTGACCTCGCCGTCCACCGTCATTCCGAAATGACTCAGGACGATACCTACGAACAGAATCCATGTGATTCCGAGCGAGATGCCGCCGATTTTGACTTTTCCGAGCAAAATGCCGATGGTGATGACCAATGCGAAGGTCAGCACGGCATGGGCGATGCCGCTGCCGAAGAACAAGGTGTGTAACCACTCCATATTAACCTACTTTTGTACGAATTGCCAGCAATTTTGCAAAAGTAGTATTTATTATAGAATTTAAAAAACTTTGATGCGACTTTTATGAGCCCGATATATGCCCGTCCGTCTGCCGCAGGGCTTACTGCTAATACAGATACCGCTCCATCAGCGGCATCAGCAGCGCCGTAGCCAGTCCCATCAGGGCCATCGCCAGCCCGCTCAGGGCTCCTTCGACGGCTCCCATCTCGATGGCGCGCGCCGTACCGATGCCGTGCGCCGCGGCTCCCAGCGCGAACCCCCGGGCTTCGGCATCCCGCACGCCGCAGCGGCGCAGGATCCACTCGCCGAAGATACTGCCGAAGATCCCCACGCAGAACACCACGACCGACGTGACGGGGACGATGCCGCCCAGCGGCCCCGAAACCGACACGGCGATGGGCACGGTGACCGACTTGGGGGCTATCGAGTTGAGTATCTCGCGTCCGGCGCCGAACGCCATGGCGATATATACGACGCTCAGCACGCCCGCCACGCAACCCGCAAGGGTGGCGATGCCGACCGGGAGCAGGCTTCCGCGCAGTTGTTCGACCTGTTCGTAGAGCAGGTAGCCGAGTGCGACCACCGACATGCCCAGGGCAAAGTCGAGGATGCCCGTGGCTTCCTGGTAGCGGGCATAGCCGATGTCCGCCGCACGGAGGAATACGATGACGGCGACGAACGTGAGCAGCACGGGATGCAGCAGCGGCATCCGGATGCGGCGGTAGACCGCCGTCCCGAGGCAGTAAAGCCCCACGGTGAGCGTCAGCAGGAAGAGGTCGGTGGAGAGGAATGCCTTGTCAATCATTGTCCGGGGTGTTTGCGGCGGTTTCACGAAGGTGCCGGATGCGGCGCAGGCGCGAGCGGCGGTTCAGGCTCTGGAACGTCTGCCCCGTCACCAGCAGGACGATGATCGTCGAGGCGATGCCCGAGATTACGATCGCCCACAGGTTGTCGAGGATCACGCGGTAGGAGTCCATCAGCCCTACTCCGTAGGGGACGAAGAAGAGTGCCATGGCCCCCAGCAGGAACCGGGCTGCGGGACGTACCGTTTCGGCTTTGACCCAATGCAGGCACAAGGCTGCGAAGAGCAGGATCATGCCGATGATGTTACCTGAAACATAACCTCCGGTAAGGATGCTCAATGCATTGCCGATCAGCCAGAAAAGAAGGATGTAAAAAAGTCCGGGCATTGTGTGTGCGCTTGATTCCGGGGCAAAGATAGCATTTCCGGCCGGAAGTTGTTGCGCCCGCCTGTGATTTTATGTGCGGAGTGTCTTTTTCAGCGGGCACTGCGTACTTGCGCACGACGCGCATCCGCCGCGCCGCCTGCCCCTGAAGAAGCACCACATCCGCCGCACTACGACGGCTGCGACCGCGATGCCGATACCCCAGACCGCAAAGTCCTGCCACCCCATGTCAGAGCCACATGAAAAGGCGGTAGACCGCCCATGCTACGACCCACGCCAGCACCGTGTTGTAGGCCACGGCGGCCGCGGCCCATTTCCACCCGGCCTCGGCGCCGATGGCGGCGATGGTCGCAATGCACGGGAAGTAGAGGAGAATGAATACCAGGAAAGCCAGTGCCGATGCCTGCGTGAAGTCGCCGCTTGCCAGCAGCTTGCGGGAGAGTTTCACGGTTTCCTCGTCTTCGCCGGCCAGCTCCGTGACCTTGCCCGCCTGCGTGCCCGTGCCGACCTGTGCGTCAGTGTTTTCCGCAATGCGGATCGCCGTCTGTCCGTCCGCCCCGCCGATAATGGCGATGCTGCCTTCCGGCAGGTTTCCGATCTCGATCTTTTCGCCCGATCCCGTGACGATCTCCGTCGTGCCGGCGCCGGGGGCGGTTGCCGCCTCCCCGCCGTCGGAATAGAGCACGCCGAGCGTGCTGACGACGATCTCCTTGGCCGGGACACCCGACAGCAGTGCCACGCCCGCCTTCCAGTTCAGCCCCAGCGGAGTGAATACCGGCGCGCAGCTCTGCCCGAGACGCCCGAGGTAGGAGTTCTCGTAGTGGACCGCCGTGCCGCCCTCTTCGCTGCGGGGGTAATAGCTCAGGAACCATACGACCATCGAAGCGATCAGGATCATGCCTCCCATCTTGCGCAGGTATTGCGCGCATTTGTCCCACATGTGGGTGAGCGTCGTCTTCCAGGTCGGCAGGCGGTAGGGCGGCAGCTCCATGACGAAGGGCGTTTCGTCCACCGGGAACATGAAGCGCCGCATCAGCCGTGCCGTGACGACGGCCAGCACCACGCCCAGCACATAGAGCCCGATCATCACCATGCTGGCGTCGGCGGCGAAGAACGTCCCGGCGAGCAGGAGGTAGATAGGTATTCGTGCACTGCATGACATGAACGGGGTTATAAGTATGGTTATCAGCCTGCTGCTTCGGCTCTCGATCGTCCGGCTGGCCATGATGGCCGGGACGTTGCAGCCGAAGCCCATGATCAGCGGGATGAACGATTTGCCGTGCAGGCCGATGCGGTGCATCACGCGATCCATGATGAACGCGGCGCGCGCCAGGTAGCCCGAGTCCTCCATGAACGAGATGAACAGGTAGAGGATCATGATGTTGGGCAGGAAGACGATGACCGCCCCCACGCCGCCGATGATGCCGTCGACCAAGAGGTCGCGCAGCGGCCCCGCGGGCAGCAGCGCGTCCACGCCGCTGCCGATCCATCCCACGAGCGTGTCGATCCACTCCTGCGGGTAGGCGCCGAGGCTGAATGTGCACCAGAACATCAGCCACATCAGGAAAAAGAAGATCGGGAAGCCCCACAGCTTGTGCGTCACGAAGGTGTCGATCAGCTTCGTGGCCGAGGCCTCTTCGCGTTTCCCCGGGGTGTAGGTCTCCTTGAGCGCCCCCTGAATGAACCCGTATTTCTGGTTGGCGAAAGCCGTCTCGACATCCTCGCCCAGGGCTTCGGCGATGCGTTTAGCTTCGCGGTCGCGGATCTCCGCCCACTCGGGGTAGCGGCTGCTGCCGCGCAGCTGTTCCTCGACCTGCTTGTCGCCTTCGAGCATCTTCATGGCGTAGTAGCGCGGCGGGAAGGCCTTGGGCAGTTCGCCGCGGTAGTCGCTCATATCGTCCTTGAGCCGCCGGAGCCCCTCCTCGATGACAGGGCCCATGTTTATGTGGATGTGGCGTACGCGCTCGTCCTGGTTCTCGTACACGGCGATCACGGTGTCCAACAGCGCTTCGATGCCTTTGCCGTTGCGTGCCTCGACGGGTACCATCGGTACGCCGAGCATCCGTCCCAGGTTGTCGTAATCGAGCTCCGAACCGCGTGAGTCGAGCTCGTCGTACATATTGAGAGCCACCACCATGCGCGGGTTTATATCGATCAGCTCGGTCGTCAGGTAAAGGTTGCGTTCGAGGTTCGACGCCACGACCGAGTTGATGATGACGTCGGGCGTCTTTTCGGCGATATGGCTGCGGACGTAACGCTCCTCGGGGGTATAGGCCGAAAGGGCGTAGGTGCCCGGCAGGTCGGTCACCTCGAAGCGGTAGCCGCGGTAGTAGCGGTGCCCGCTCTTGGCGCCGACGGTCACGCCGCTGTAATTGCCCACGTGTTCATGGCCGCCCGATATGGCGTTGAAAAGCGAGGTCTTGCCGCTGTTGGGGTTGCCCACGAGCGCCACGCCGATCGTGCGGCTGTGGCGCGAGATGACCTCGTCGGCCGTGGCGCAGTCGTCGTCCGCGTCCGGCGTCCCGGCGGCGGGGTATTCGGGGGCTTGTTCCGGCATTCCGCAGCCGCAATGCCCGTGGCGGTGCCCGGGATGATGGCGGTGGTGGTGATGTCCTCCGGCAAGGTATTCGTTCACTTCGCTGTCGGAGAGTACGACGACCATGTCGGCCTCGGTACGGCGCAGCGAGATGTCGTAGCCCATGATTTTATATTCGATCGGGTCTTTCAGGGGTGCGTTGAGCAGTACTTCGACCCGCTGCCCGCGGACGAATCCCATCTCCATGATACGCCGGCGGAAGCCTCCGTGCCCCGTTACCTTGAGGATCGTGGCCGACTCGCCGGTCTTAAGTTCGGATAAACGCATTGTCGCTCTTTAGTTTTGGCGCCAAAGATACGACTTTGCGGCCGGATATGCAATCCCCATTTGTGGGTATATTCGGGCGGCCTTACCACCCGCCGCCCAGTGCCTTGCAGAGGTTCACGTAGTTGATGTACTGCTGTGCCACGATGTTCACCAGCTCCATCTGCGACTGGTAGAGGCTCCGCTCGGCGTCGATCACGTCGAGGTAGTCCGACAGCCCGCTGCGGTAGAGCGCCTGCGTCATGGTGGCGATGCGGTCGTTCGAGACGACCAGTTCGCAGGAACGCTCTGTCTGGGTGCGGTAGGTGGCGATGGCGACCAGCGCCTTCTCGACATCTGCGAATGCCGTCAGCACGGTTTGCTCGTAAGTCTTTGCCGCTTGCGTATAACGCTCCATGGCCGCCAGCTCCGAGCGGCGCAGCTTGCCGAAGGCGAACAGGGGTTGCGTGAGCGAGCCCAGCGCATCCCACGCCCAAGGGTTTGCCGAAGTTAAACCTTTGATCGAGTTGGAGGCTATTCCTCCTTTGGCTGTCAGTGCGATGGACGGGAATCTTGCCCCGCGTGCGACCCCGGCATTCGCGGCCGCCTGGAGCATATTGTAACGCGCCTCCATGATGTCCGGGCGCCGCTTGAGCAGTTCCGACGGAAGCCCTACGGGGATGTCGGCGGGATGGCGGTCTGCAAGCAGGCGCAGCCCCGAGCCCGTGCTGTCCGCCGCCTGCGGCGTTTCGCCCAGCAGGATGTCGAGCGACAGCCGCGTCTGCTTCACGGCGCGCTCGTATTGCGGGATGTCCGCCTCGGCCGTATAGACCAGGCTGCGTGCCTGCTCCAGCGCCACGCCGTCCGACATGCCGTAGCGGAACATCGAGTCGATCAGTGCGGCCGATTCGCGCCGCAGGGTGCAGCTGCGCCGGGCGATCGCCAGGTCGCGTTCGTATTCGAGCAGCGTGAAGTAGGTCGTGGCGACCTCCGCGGCCAGCGACAGCCGCACGCCCCGCAGCGCCCATTCCGAGGAGGCGATCTGCGCCCTGGCCGCCCGTTTGGCGTTGCGCAGCTGCCCGAACAGGGCGATTTCCCACGAGAGCGACGGTTCGACGGCGTAGGTCTGTACGATCTTGGTCTGCGGCGTGTATTCCCCCTCGGCCGTGATGCCTATGCCCACCTGGGGCAGGAACTGCGCCCGCACGACGCCGAGGTTCTGCCGCGCCTCTTCCACGCGCGAAGCCGCTACGGCCACGTCGCGGTTGTTCTCCAGCGCCCGCTGCACGAGGTTGTCGAGCACCGTGTCCCCGAACAGCCGCCACCAGTCGGAGGCGAGCGCCGCGGTGTCCCGCGGGAAGCCTTCGCCGTAGAGGTAGCCGTCGGGCACGTCGACCTTGGGCGGGTAGAAACGGGGTGTGCAGGCCGCGCAGGCGAGCGCGAAGATTAGGGTAAGGTATCCGGTTTTCATAGTTTTTCCTCCTGTTTTTTGCGTTCACGGCGGCGTTCGAAATTCCCGATGCGCCCCACGAAATAGTAGAGTGCCGGGTAGACGAAGATGCCCAGCAGCGTGGCGAACAGCATACCGCCCACCAGTGCCACGCCCATGATGTTGCGTGCCGTGGCGTAGACCCCGCTGGCGAATACCAGGGGCATGACGCCGAGGATGAACGCGAAGGCGGTCATGATGATCGGCCGCACGCGCAGTTTGGCGGCGCCGATCGCGGCGTCCATCAGCGAGAGGCCTTTTTCGTTGAACAGCCGGTCGGCATATTCCACAACCAGGATAGCATTCTTGGCCGCCAGGCCGATGAGCATGACCAGCGAAATCTGCATGTAGACGTCGTTGACGAAGAAGGCGTCCAGCAGGTGCGATCCCCCGATGAAGAGCACGGCGCCCAGCACCGCGACGGGGACGCTCATCAGGATCGCCAGCGGCAGTCCCCACGACTCGTAGAGCGCCGCGAGGGCCAGGAAGACGAACACCAGCGCCAGCAGGTAGACCAGCCCGCCCGTCTTCGAGGCATTGGCTTCCTGATAGGAGGTGCCGCTCCACGCCGTGCCGATGTCGTCGGGCAGCACCTCGCCGGCCGTACGGGTGATCTCCTGCATGACGGTCGTGGTCGAGGCGCGTGCCGCGGGCGTCACCGTGAGGGAGATCGAGCGGTAGAGGTTGAACTGCGAGACGTATTCCACGCCCACCGTGTCGACCACCTCCACGAACGACGATACGGGCACGCTCTCGCCCGAGGACGAAGCGACGTAGTAGTTGTCGAGCGAGCGTTTGTCGAGGCGGTATTCGGGCGCCGCCTGGATATAGGTCTGGTAGAGCTTGCCGAAGCGCGAGAAGTTGTTGATGTAGGCGCCGCCCAGCAGGGTCGTCAGTTCGCCGTACAATACGCCCAGGTCGACGCCTGCGGCCAGCGCCTGCTCCTTGTCGATGCGCAGGCGGCGCTGGGGCACCCCGGCGTTGAACTGCGTGGTCACCGAGGCGATCGAAGGCTGTTTGCGCAACGAGTCCATCAGCCGCCCGGCCTGGGCGAGCAGGTAGGCCGTGCCGCGCCCTTCGAGATCCTGCACCTCGACCGATACGCCCGAGGTGATGCCCAGCCCGGGGATCGAGGGCGGGATGAAGGCATAGCACTCGGCGCCCGGCACGGCGACGTACAGCTCGTCGGTGAGTTTCTGTGCGATTTCCATGGCCGAGAGTTTGCGGTCGGCGAAGTCGACCAGCGAGACGAAGATGATGCCGCTGTCGGTCGAGGCGATGCCCGCCATCATGTTGAAACCTGCGGCGAACGAGGTCGAAGCCACTTCGGGCAGGGTGCGGATCACGGCGTCGGCCTCCTCCATGGCGGCCTGCGTGACGGGCAGCGCCGAGGCTTCGGGCGTGGAGACCATCACCATGACGTAGCCCTGGTCTTCCTCGGGGAGGAACCCGGCGGGCAGCTTGCGCCATACGACGAAGATGACCGCGAGTACCACGGCGATGAATACGCCCGTGCGCGTCACGTGGCGGATAAGCGTCGGCGTAAAGGCCGTATAGCGATCCATGTTGCGGGAGAACCAGCGATTGAAAGCGGCGAAAAAGCCTTTCTGCGGCGGTTCGCGGCGGCGCAGCAGCAGGGCGCACAGCGCCGGGGAGAGCGTCAGGGCGTTGAATGCCGAGATCACCACCGAGACGGCGATCGTGATGGAGAACTGCTGGAACAACCGGCCTGTGATGCCGCCCGTGAACGACACGGGGACGAATACGGCCAGCAGCACGACCGTCGTGGCGACGATGGGCGAGGCGACGTTCTTCATGGCTTCGAGCGCCGCGGCGCGGGGCCGCATGCCGGCGGCGATGTTGACCTGCGCGGCCTCGACGACCACGATGGCGTCGTCGACCACCAGGCCGATGGCCAGCACCAGCCCCAGCAGCGAGATGATGTTGACCGAGAACCCCAGCAGCGGGAAGAGCGCGAAGGCGCCGATGAGCGAGACGGGGATCGCCACGAGCGGGATGACGGTCGCCCGCCAGTCCTGGATGAAGAGGTAGATGATGAAGATCACCAGCAGGAGGGCGATCACCAGCGTGTGGAATATGTCCCGGATACCGGCGTCGATGCTGGTCGTGGTGTCGACGATCGTGGTGGCCGCAATGCCGTCGGGCATGCGTTTTTCGAGCCGTGCCATCGCCGCCCTGACCTTCTTGCCCACCTCCACGGCGTTGCTGCCGGGCTGCTGGTAGACGACGATCATGGCCGTGGGCTTGCCCTCGAAGAGCGAGCTCACGCCGTAGCTCTGGCTGCCGAGCGAAACCTCGGCCACATCGCACAGCCGGATCTGCTGGCCTTCCGAAGTCGTGACGACCACGATGTCGCCGAACTGCGCGGGGGTGGTGATCTGCGGCGGCATGGTCACCGTATAAGTATAGGTGGTGCCGTCGGGCGCGGGTTCGGCCCCGAACTGCCCGGCGGGGTAGATGCCTCCCTGGTTCTCGATGGCCGCGGTGACGGCCGAGACCGGGATGCCGTAGTATTTCAGCACGTCGGGCTTGAGCCATACGCGCATGGCGTACTCGCCGGCGCCCATGATCGACACCTTGCCCACGCCGTTGATCTTGAGCAGCTCGTTCTGGAGGTTGATGTAGGCGTAGTTGGAGAGGAACTCGGCGTCGTAGCGTCCGTCGCTGTGCAGCGAGAAGACCAGCAGGAAGCCGGTCATGGTCTTGCGCGTGGTGACGCCCTGCTTGGTGACCGTCAGCGGGAGCTGTGCGGTGGCCGACGAGACGTTGTTCTGGGTGAAGATGGCGTCCAGGTCGGGGTCGGAGCCTATGTCGAAGGTCACCTGCATGACCATCGAACCGTCGTTGGCGCTGGTGGTTTGCAGGTAGAGCATGTCGCTTACGCCCATGACGCTCTGCGCCACGGGTGTCGCCACGGCGTTGTTGACCGTCTCGGCATCAGCGCCGTCGTACGTGGCCGAGACCTCGACCACGGGCGGCGTGATGTCGGGGTACTGTTCGATCGGCAGGTTCAGGATCGAAATCAGCCCCACGAGCACGATGACGATGGCCAGCGACAGGGCGAAGATCGGGCGCGAAACGAAAAATTTCTCCATGGCGTCACTTTTTTTCGGGGATGACCTTCATACCGTCGTGCAGTTTCTGCTGCCCGGCCGTTACCACCAGTTCCCCGTCGATGAGCCCTTCGTCGATGCACCACATCGACCCGTACGTGTCACCCGGGATCACCCGGCGGTACATGGCCGTGCTGTCGGGGCGCACCACCCAGACCGAGTTGACGCCCTGCGCCTGGCTCACGCACGCCTGCGGAACGACCACGCGCGGCCGTACGGGGCCTACGCTGGCCTCCACACGGGCGAACTGCCCGGGTTTGAGCGAACGGTCGGGGTTGGGGAACATCACCACCAGCACGAGCGTCCCGGTCGTGCTCGACACATCCTTGCGCGTGTAGTCGTAAAGCCCCTCGTAGGGGTATACCGTGCCGTCGGCCAGCATCAGGCGGATGTCGGTGAGCAGCCCCGCGTTGTCGAAGATCGAGGTGCGCGGCCCCGCCGCGCGCAGGTATTGCGCCATCGGGATCGCCACGTCGACGGTCAGCGTGTCGATGTTCGAAATGGTCGTCAGTACACCGAACTGCGTGCCTGGCCCCACGTAGTCGCCCACGTGTGCCGAGGTGTTGGAGATGATACCGTCGATGGGCGAGCGAAGCTCCGTGTAGCCGACGTTCATGCGGGCGCTGCTGAGGGTTTGCTCGGCCGAGCGGACGGTGGCTTCGGCGGCTTTGTACTGGGCCGTATACTGGTCTAACTGCGACTGGCTGATGGCGTTGATCCTGGCCAGCGGCACGGCGCGGTCGTAGTTGTTGCGGGCTTCGACGGCCTGTGCCCGGGCCGATTGCAGGGCGGCCTCGGCTGCGAGCATTGAGGTCGAGAGCTGGTCGGGGTCGATCGTGAACAGCAGTTGCCCGCGCTTCACGGGCATGCCGTTGGCGAACTGCTTCGTAAGCAGGTAGCCGTTCACGCGCGGCTGGATCACCGCGTCGAAATTGCTCGCCAGGTAACCGATGAACTCCATGCGGTTGGGGACGCTGTCCGTGACGGCTTCGGCCACGCCGACCCTGAGCGGGGGCATGGCGGTTTGGGGCTTGTGCCTGCGGCACCCCGCAAGGAGTACGGCGAGCAGCCCCGTGATAAGGAAAAGTCTGTTCATACCGGGATGTTTTACGCCCTTGCAGGGACAAAAAACGTACCGTGAACAGGGTGAGAGTTAGTTAAAAAGGGGGTTTTATGCTAAAAAAAGCTGATTTTTTTGGCTGCAAATGATGATGTTTAGATAATTTTTATATCTTTGCGTTGATAACAAACCCAAATTAATATAAAAGTTATGAAAGAATTAGTAGCAAAGATCAATGCCGAATACGAAGTATTCGCAGCAAATGCAGCAGCACAGGTGGAGAAAGGCAACAAGGCCGCCGGTACCCGTGCCCGCAAGTCCGCACTGGAGATTTCTAAGCTGATGAAGGAATTCCGCAAGATTTCCGTAGAGGCTGCGAAATAATCGCTGACTACGTAGACGCAACAAAGGCTGTCCTTGGGGGCAGCCTTTGTTGTTTTCGTGCCGTATGCAGATCGTTCCCGCGACAAGCCGCACGGTCGCGGCGCAGGTCAGGGCTCGATGCCGAATTTGCGGAACACCTCCATATCCTCTGCGGAGAGGCCCGTCTTGCGGAACGGTACGGCCTCGTTGTGGTCGTTCAGGTAACGGCGCGGCCGGGTGCGGTCGTAGTCCGCGTTGACCAGCGACACGCCCGTGTCGATGTAATTCCCCCGGATCGAAGCCATGTCGGCCATGGTGTGGAACAGCGCATGGGTCGTGGCGGGCGCCGTGGCGTTTGCCTCGGCGGCAGCGGCCTTGTCGGGGAAATTCTGCCGGTAAGCGTCGGAGAACCACGCCAGCGAAGCGACGTAGAGCTGGTAGGCCGTCGTCGTGGGCGAAGCGTGCAGGAACCGTTCGCGCCTGTCATCGAGGATGTCCTCGCCGTGGTCGGCGCAGTAGAGCAGCGCCGACGAAGTCCCGCGCAGCCCGCGCAGGTACTGGATCGTCTCCGAGAGGAAGAAATCCGTGTAGAGGATCGAATTGTCGTAGGCGTTGCGGAGCGTCTGCACGTGTTCCCGCGAGATCGCCACGTCGTCGTCGGGGCGGAACTGCGCAAACTCGCGCGGGTAACGCTGGTGGTAGCTGAAGTGCGAGCCGTAGCAGTGGAGTATGAAGAGCATCTTCTGCGCCTTGTTGCCTTCCACGGCGCGGCGCACCTCGTCCAGCAGCTGCATGTCGTGGCGCGGCGAGCGGATATAGATCAGGTGGTCGGCGTCGCGGGCGAGTTTGTCGATCATGGCGCCCTGCGGCGACTGGTTGGAGATGAACCAGGTCTCGAAACCGGCCTCGTTGAACAGCGCCGGGAGCCCCTTGCGGCGGTAGAGTTCGGGATGTTCGTCGGTCGCAACGGACGAGAGGATCAGCGGCACGCTCTTGTGCGTGGTGTTGCTCTGCGTGAGCATGTCGCGGAAAACGATCAGGTCATCGACCTGCGAAAGGCGGGGATTCGTCTCGCGGTCGTAACCGTACAGCTGCCAGTTCATCGCACGCGAGGCTTCGCCGATGACGTAGACGTATATCTCGCGCCCCGGTGCCTGGGCCGTGCGCGACGCACCGTAGGTGAAATCCTCCGAGGTCTCCTCGAAATTGTAGGCCTTGCGGAATTCCGTGGCACTCAGGTGTACGTTGTAGAGCACGTTGAGCGGGAAGATCTCGTCCCGCAGCACGTGCCGGTCTTCGCTCACGCGGTAGGCCGGCCACAGCGCCAGCATGCCCAGCGCCATGAGCACCGCCCCGGTCAGTCCGACGTTCATGCGCGTGGTGCGCGATATCTGCCGTTTGTGCCCGATTTCGCGCGCGGCGAACCACAGCAGCGGCAGGTACATCACGCAGACCAGGATCACGGAGGGGTAGATGTTGCTCAGCAGCTCGCCCGCCTCGCCCGGGTTGGTCGTCACCAGGTTGGTGAACATGTCCGTGGCGATGATCGAGTTGCCGAAGAGGTACAGCAGCACGATCTGGAACGCGCACAGGAAAATGAACGGGAACGCCAGCCAGATCATTATGCCCGAACGGCGCAGCGCCACGCTCCACATCATGTAAAATCCCAACGGCATCAGTATCAGCGCCTCGACCGTCCAGACGGAGTAGGGTTCGGTATTGGCCAGCACGCAGTTGGGGATAATCAGCGCGACAAAGAAATAGACGGTCAGCAGCGTGGTGAAACGGCTGCGGGTTTTGACCGTCCGTTGCCGGTTATGTTTGTTCGGATCAGCATTCATATCTTTACTAACCTAAAAAGCTTCGTTCAGGCTCAGCAGGAATCCGCTGGTTTTCTTGCCGAAGCCGTAATCGAGCCGCACATTGACCCGTTTTTTCAGCTCCCATCGCAGGCCGACGCCATAGTTGGGAAGCGTTTCCGACCAGTCGAACCGGTCGAGACTGTTGAATACGTTGCCGGCACCGCCCCATACCGTGCAGCCGATACGCCGCCAGATGCGCTGGCGCAACTCTACCTGGAAGGTAATCATGTCGTTGTCCGTATAGCGCCCCTGGTAGTAACCGCGCATGCGCTGCGAACCGCCCATGCGGGCCAGCATCGGCCACGGGGTGCCTTCGGAGTTGAACTCCGCGTAGAGGTCGGTGGCGATCAGTCCCCCTTTCCACACCTGCCGGTACCAGTCGGCCGTGAAGGTCGTGCGCCACAGCGACTTGCCGCAGTTGCCAAGCCCCTTGGCGTAGAAAGTCTCCTCCAGGCTGACATAGATGCCCCGGTACGGGTTGGGGATGAAGTCGCGCGAGTCGTACTCGAGGATGGCTCCGATGCCGGTGGCAGTGTAGTGCGTTTTCTGCCCGTACTCCTGCAGGTAGCCCTCGCTGCGGGCGTCGAATTTCTTGCCCTGCGTGTGCTCGAAGCTCAGGATGCCGCCCACATAGGTGCTGGGCAGCACGCGGTGCAGGTAGCGCCCCTTTACCAGGTAGCGTTTCTCGTTGTACGACCCCTCTTCGTTATACCGTCCGTCGTGGTAGCCGATGCCCCACATGTCGCGGGGCGCCGAGGCGAACATTACCGTGTAGTCGATGCGCTTGCTGTTGCGGGCGAAGATGTTGTTGCCCGTGACCCCCAGAGCATAGAACCCCGAGATCGAGACATTGGCGAAGATCGAGATGTCCGAGGGTGCCGTCACCGAGTCCGTGCGGTCGATGCGGTAGAGGCCCGCGGCCAGCAGCCCGATGCCGAGGCTCGTATTCTTCGAGTAGCTCGGGCCCCCCGCGAAGGTGAAGTCGATCTTCTTTTCGAACGTGCGGTCGGTGGTCGAACCTTCGAAATATTTTACGACGCGGCGCAGGAACGGCGGGCGCTTTTCGGCCTGCGGTTCCTCTTCCTGCCCCGGAAGCGGGGTGTACGTATAGTGCAGCGTATCGCTGCCGTTGATGTATACCTCCTGCTCCTGTGCCCGTCCGTGCAGAACGAAACCCAGGGCAAAGCATACAACGGCTATCCTGCGCAGCATCCGGCTATTTGTACTTCTCGATTGTTTCGTAGAAATCGGCCTTGTCCTGCTCCGAGAGCACGCCCTTGCGCAGGAATACCAGCTCGCCTTCCTTCGATACGATCATCAGCACGAACTGGTTGTTGCAGTCGCCCAGCTCCCATGCCGTGCTCAGGATACGATCCTGGTCGGCCAGCACCAGCGCGCCGTTCTTGGCCGTGCGCTTCTTGGCCATGTTGCGGGCCATGCCGTTGGGAACCATCGGTGCATCCTTGAGGTTCATCACCCCGAAGCCGTAGATGTTGTCCCCCTGTGCGCGGTGGTTCTCCTCCAGCTCGACCGTGAAGTCGTTGTTCTGCTTGTGGCGGTCGGGGTCTACATAGAATATCATCAGGTTCTTCTCGCCCCAGTACGGCAACTTGGCCGGTTTGCCGTCGAGGTCGAGCACTTCGACATTGTTCACTTTGCGCGGCAGTTCCTGTGCTGCGGCTGCGGATGCCGTGAGCGAGAGGGCCGCCAGCATCGCGATTACTTTCATCTTCATTATATTCTGTTTTTTGGTTTTAAATGAAAACAAATCGGGACAAAGTTACAATATTTCCGCCAACATACCGACCGGCAGGCGATCTAATATTGTTCTCTTCGTTCAATTTTTTCGTTTCGCAGGGAAAAGGGCCGTGTCGAACGCATAGAGCCCCCCGCCGGACATGGCCAGGAACACATAGACCCCCAGCCAGGTGAATGCCAGCGTCCCGAAACCCGGGGCGCCCCAGAGCAGCACCCCGAGGATTCCCGCCGCCATGACGATGGCCGATGCCCGTACCCACAGACCCATGATTATCAGGGTGGCGAGCACCACTTCGACCAGCGAAACGATGACGAATACGGCCGGGCTGCCGGCGAATGCGAAAGAGGGATACGAGTTGACGATCTCGTTGTAATCCTGTATTTTGCCTATGTTGTGGAAGAACATCATGCCTCCCGCGAACAGGCGCATGTACAATACGGCCCAATCCATGTGCCTGCATTGTGCGATCCGTTCACCGATTCTTTTTTCCATGCCCCGTGCCGTGCAATTTGCATTCCAAACCCCCGCACGGCGAATATCCGGCACGCCGCACCGCCTCAATCGTCCTGCCGGGCGAAAGACCAGTGCGTATGTACGATCTCCCAACCGCCGGACGTTGCGGCCGTGTAAACTTCCGTGCAGTGCATCCTGAACACCTGCCCGTCCCTGAGGGCCTCGTAATCGTATGCCAGGACGGCAGCGCCCGGCGACAACCGCACGACGGGGTCGATCATCCGGTACGTGTCGATCCTGACTTTGCCCCTGACCGTGCCGTAGTACTCTCCGAGGGCTTTTTTGCCGATGATTTTGCGTCCGAGAGCCGGGTCGAAATAGACTACGTCGCCGGACGTGAGTTCCAGGAACCCGTCGGGGTCGCCCTGGTTCCACCGCTCCAGTGCCCGCCGTTCCAATGCGATGATTGCGGCTTCGGGATCCCCGCCGCAGGGGGTGTGGTTCGTGTGTCGGTTCTAAAATTAAATAAATTTAGGATGTATGCCGTGTCGGACTTGTTATACCGCGGGTTGCCGGCACAGGCTCCGCCTTTTGGACGGGCAGCGGCACGGCACGACCCGATAAATTTGGCACTCCTCGCGTCTTGTACTATCTTTGCAGCCATGGAAACAAAGATACTTTTCGTTTGTTTGGGGAATATTTGCCGCTCTCCGGCTGCCGACGGAATCATGCGGCACATCGTCCGCGAACGCGGGCTCGGGGCGGAGGTTGCGGTCGACTCGGCCGGGACATATGCCGGGCACACGGGCGAACTGCCCGATGCCCGCATGCGGCGGGCTGCGTCGCGCCGCGGTTACGAACTGACGCACCGTGCCCGGCAGATCCGCGAGGAGGACTTCGGGAAATTCGACATGATCGTGGTGATGGACGACCGCAACTACGAGCACGTACACCGGCTGGCGCCGTCGCGTGCGGATGCCGCCAGGATCTTCCGTATGCGGGAGTTTTTCAGCCGCCATCCCGGCTGGGATCATGTTCCCGATCCCTATTACGAAGGGGCCGAGGGCTTCGAGCTGGTGCTCGACATGCTGGAAGACGGCTGTGAGGGAATCCTCGCGCACCTCGGGAAATAGGCTGCCGGAATACCGGGCGGACGGGTGCAGGTGTCATTTGTCGGAAAACCCTGCCGGCACCGCGGCTCGGAATGCGAAACACCGGCCCGGAAGTACCCGGGCCGGTGTTTTCATGTTCCGGAAATCCCTTAGAAATCGAGACCGAAGCTGATGCTGTACGTGTTGTGCAGCAGTGTCTCCTTGCGTGCGATCAGGTAGGCGAAATCGAGGCGCAGGTGCAGGAACCGCACGCCGGCGCCGACCGACCCGTAGGTGGGGTAGTAATTCCGCCGTTCGCCGTAGTGGTAGCCTGCCCGCAGCTGGATGAGCTGCATGAGGTTGTATTCGGCGCCTACGGACATCTGGAACCCGCGCACCCGTGCCGGGGAGAAATAGTAGCCCCAGTCCGCCCCGACGGTTATTTCGTGGGCATCGGAGAGGAACGTATCCAGCGCCACGCCTGCCGTGAGATCCATCGGCAGCGTATAGTCCGTTTTCCCGAGGTATCCGCCCAGGTTGCCCAGCTTTCCGCCGACGCGCAGCGTGGAGTAGCTGCCGACGTTCTCCAGCGGCATCGACCATGCCGCGCTCAGGTCGACGGCCAGTGCGTCGGCCGTGTCGTCGGGGCGTTTGAGGTGCATGTAGCGCCCCACGATGCCGACGGCCCACCTGTCGCCCAGGCGGCGCGAATAGCCCAGGTCGACGGCCATGTCGTTGTTGCCCCGTTCGCGCAGGTATTGCCGCCAGCCGATCTGTGCCAGGTTGACGTTGTCGAACCGGCAGAACCCGGTCACGGCATAATAATCGAATTCGCCCTGCCCGTAGTAGGACGAGGAGACCTGCGAGGGCATCTGCGAAAAGATGGCCGTCGCCGAGTTATTATAGATGGCGTGCGAACCCGACAGGGTCGTCATGGCTACGCCGCCCATGCCGAGTGCCTTGGCGTCGGGTGTCGGGAGCGTAGCCTCCTGCGCCGTCGCATACAGCGCGGCGGCGAGGAGTGCCAGGGTGGTTGTCAGACGTTTCATACGGCAAATATAGCAAAAAAGATGCAACTTGTATTCCGGGGCACCGGCTGCACCCGTTCCGCGGGCACGAGATCCGCTTCAGGAGCGCTGCGACAGACTCGAAGAAGTGCGAAAAGGCTTCTGCCGACGGAGCGTAAGCGTGCGGAACTCCCGGTAGGATGCGAATATAAGAAAAGTGCCCGCCGGATTTGTCCGGACGGGCACTTTTCCTTTTCGGCCGGTGTCTCGCGGCGCGGTTTTCCGTATTTCTATGGTCTGTACCGCCTTTTAGCAGTTCATCGCGCCGCAGCAGTGGATCACCTGCCCGCTGACATACGACGAGAGATCCGATGCGAGGAACAGCGCGACCTTGGCCACATCCTCGGGCGTGCCGCCGCGGCGGAGCGGGATCTGCTTGTACCAGCCTTCCTTCACCTCGTCGGGCAGCTTGTCGGTCATCTCGGTCATGATGAAGCCCGGGGCGATGGCGTTGGCGCGGATGCCGCGCGGCCCCATCTCCTTGGCGATCGACTTGGCCAGGCCGATCATGCCGGCCTTCGAGGCCGAATAGTTGCACTGGCCCGCGTTGCCGCTGACGCCTACCACCGACGACATGTTGATGATCGAACCGCTCTTCTGGCGGGCCATAATCGGGGTCACGGCATGGATGAAATTGAACGCCGACTTGAGGTTTACGGTCAGCACGGCGTCCCACTGCGCCTCGGACATGCGCATCATCAAGCCGTCCTTGGTGATGCCGGCGTTGTTCACCAGGATGTCTATGCGGCCGAAGTCCTTGACGATCCGGTCGATGACCTCATGCGTCTCTTCGAAATTCGCCGCATTCGAGGCATAGCCTTTGGCCTTGACGCCCAGCGCCGCGATCTCGGCCTCGGTGGCCTTGCCGTTCTCGTCGATCGCCAGGTCGGTGAACGCCACGTCGGCGCCTTCCTTGGCGAATTCAAGTGCGATGGCTTTGCCGATGCCCCGGGCAGCACCCGTTACGACAGCCACTTTTCCTTCGAGTAATTTCATAACTTTCAACGTATTAAGAGTTTCGGTAAAATATTCTGTTTTTCCTTTTTTCGTCCAAAAGACGAACAAAGTTAAGAAAAATATTTTGAAACGTCCCGCCGCCGCCGGATTTTCGCCAAATATTACTAACTTTACCCTCCATAAACGGAATTTCGTAAAACCCTTAACGATATGAAAAGAGACACCCAGATTTTCGATCTGATCGCCGCCGAGCGCAGCCGTCAGATGCATGGCATCGAATTGATCGCCTCGGAGAATTTCGTCAGCGACCAGGTCATGGAAGCCATGGGCTCCGTGCTGACCAACAAATATGCCGAGGGCTATCCCGGGGCCCGCTATTACGGCGGCTGCGAGGTCGTGGACAAGGTCGAAACACTCGCCATCGAACGCATCTGCCGCCTCTACGGCGCCGAATACGCCAACGTGCAGCCCCACTCGGGCGCACAGGCCAACATGGCGGTATTCTTCGCCTGCATGCAGCCGGGCGATACCTTCATGGGGCTCGACCTGGCGCACGGAGGCCACCTTTCGCACGGTTCGCCGGTCAACATGTCGGGTAAGTATTTCAACGCCGTGGGTTACCAGCTCGACGAGGCCACGGGTGTCATCGACTACGACGCCATGGAGCGCAAGGCGCTGGAGTGCAAGCCCAAGGTGATCGTCGGAGGCGCCTCGGCCTATTCGCGCGAATGGGATTACAAACGTATGCGCGCCATCGCCGACAAGGTGGGGGCGTTGCTGCTCGTGGACATGGCGCACACGGCCGGCCTGATCGCCGCCGGGCTGCTGGACAACCCCGTGAAATACGCGCATATCGTCACCTCGACGACGCACAAGACCCTGCGCGGCCCGCGCGGCGGTATTATCCTGATGGGCAAGGATTTCGAGAACCCCTGGGGGCTCACCACGCCCAAGGGTGCCGTGAAGATGATGTCGCAAATCCTCAATTCGGCCGTATTCCCCGGCATCCAGGGCGGCCCGCTGGAACACGTCATCGCCGCCAAGGCCGTGGCGTTCGGCGAGGCGCTCGAGCCCTCGTACAAGGAGTATCAGGCGCAGGTGCAGAAGAACGCCCGGGCGATGGCCGAAGCGTTCGTTAAACGCGGTTACAAGATCGTTTCGGGCGGCACGGACAACCACCTGATGCTGGTCGACCTGCGCACGAAGTTCCCCGAGCTGACGGGCAAGCTGGCCGAGAAGTGCCTCGTGGCGGCCGACATCACCACCAACAAGAACATGGTGCCCTTCGACAGCCGCTCGCCGTTCCAGACCTCGGGGCTGCGCTTCGGGACGCCGGCCATCACCACCCGCGGCCTGAAAGAGGACAAGATGGACTACATCGTCGGCCTGATCGACCGGGTGCTGCACGACCCCGAGAACGAAGCTAATATCGCCGCCGTACGCAAGGACGTGAACGCCCTGATGGCCGGCTATCCGCTTTTCGCGTGGTAAAATTCCGGTAGGATGAAAGAGGTCATCGACTTTTTCCGCCGCCTGCACGACAACAACGACCGTGCATGGTTCGACGCCCACCGCGCCGAATGGGCGCACGTGAAGGGACGCTTCGCGGCTTTCACGGAGCAGCTCATCGCCGGGATCGCCGAGTTCGACCCTACGGTGCGCGGCCTCAGGGTGCAGGACTGCACCTACCGCATCGCCCGCGACACGCGGTTCAGTCCCGACAAGTCGCCCTATAAAACATATATAGGTGCGTATATCGCGCCCAAGGGCAAGAAGTCGGGGTTTGCAGGCTACTATTTCCACATCGAACCCTGCTGCGACAGCCTCGTATGGAGCAACCTGCTTTCGGCGGGGCTTTACTGCCCCGAGCCGGTCGTGCTGCGCAGCGTGCGCGAGGAGATCCTCGACAACGGTGCGGAAATCGCGGCAGCCATCCGCAAGGCCAAGGGGTTCGGCATCGTCGAAGAGAACAAGCTCAAGCGGGTGCCTACGGGATTCCCTGCCGACAGCGAGTATGCCGAGATGCTGAAACTCAAGGATTTCTATATCGCCAAGCGGATCACCGAGGAGTTCTTGCTCTCGGACGACCTGCTGGAGCGAACCCTCGCGGAGTTCCGCCGCACGCAGCCGTTCATCGCGATCCTGAACCGTGCCGTGCAGTTCGCCTACGAAGAGATGATGTAACCTGCCCGTGCAATAACGTAACCGCCTTCCCTGACCGGGGGAGGCGGTTTTTTGTCGGCGGCGTACGGCCCGGGGAGGGGTATGAAAGACAATTCCCCGGCATCCTGCTGAAATTCGCAAGGGATCCCGAAATCCCGCTTTCCGACGCGACGGCAATTTCCACCCCTCCTGCGGTCTTATCCCCGGTTCGGTGCCATAGCCGGAAGCCCCGCCCGTGGGCAATAAAAGGCGAAATCCGCCGCCGCCCGAAAAAAACAGGGCGATTCTTTGCCTGCGGGATAGGTGATTCGTGGGCTTTCCTTGTATTATATACAAGAAGAAAAGCTATGCGACAACAAATACAGAAATTCGGCAGGGCCCTGAGCGGCATGGTCATGCCCAACATCGGCGCGTTCATCGCGTGGGGATTCGTCACGGCGCTCTTCATCCCCTCGGGATGGTGGCCCAACACCCAGATGGCACGCCTGGTCGACCCGATGCTGACCTACCTGCTGCCGTTGCTGATCGCCTATACGGCCGGGCGCAACGTCGCCGGCGAACGCGGCGGGGTAATCGGGGCCATTGCCGCCATGGGCGTCATCGTCGGCAGCGACATCCCGATGTTCATCGGAGCCATGGTCATGGGCCCGCTGGGCGGGTATACGATCCGGTGGTTCGACAAACTTACGCAGGGACGCATAAAGGCGGGCTTCGAGATGCTCGTGAGCAATTTCTCGATAGGCATCCTCGGTATGCTGCTGGCCATACTGGGCTATTGGGTCATCGGCGGTGCGGTGACGGGGCTGACGCTGCTGGTCAGCAACGGCGTGGAGGTCGTGATCCGCCACGGACTGCTGCCGCTCGTGTCGCTTCTGGTCGAGCCGTCCAAGGTGCTGTTTCTCAATAATGCCCTGAACCACGGCATCTTCTCGCCGATCGGCATCGAGCAGGCTCGCGAAACCGGGCAGTCGATCATGTTCCTGCTGGAAACGAATCCCGGGCCCGGGCTGGGCGTACTGCTGGCCTGCTGGTTTTTCGGCCGCGGCAATATGCGCCAGTCGGCGCCCGGCGCCGTAATCATCCAGTTCTTCGGCGGTATCCACGAAATCTATTTTCCCTATATCCTGGCGCGCCCGGCGCTGATCCTCGCCCCTGTTGCGGGCAGTGCCGCCGGGCTGCTGTTCTTTTCGCTTGCCGGGGCCGGACTGGTGGCGCCGGCTTCGCCCGGCAGCATCATTTCGGTGCTGGCCATGGCTCCCAAAGGCCAGACCCTCGTCGTGCTGGCCGGGGTGCTGATCTCCACGGCGGTGTCGCTGCTCATGGCGGCGCCTTTCGTCCGGCGTGCCGCCGCTGCGGAGGATATGCCGACAGGCGCAATCCCCGCCGCGCAGGGCGGGGAGCAGGCGGCCGGGGCACCCGACGTAAAGGCCGCACTGCACTTCCCGGCACATATCCGCAAGGTGGTTTTCGCCTGCGATGCGGGCATGGGGTCGAGTGCGCTGGGTGCCACGCGGTTTCGAAAAAGGCTCTGCGATGCGGGCATCGGCACGGCGGTCGGCAACTGTGCCGCGGACGGCATTCCCGCCGATGCCGACGTCGTTGTCTGCCAGTCCGTGCTGGCCGGGCGGATCGCCGGATCGGCACATGGAGCCACGCTGGTCGTGATCGACAATTTCCTGGCCGACCCGGCCCTCGACGCCCTGTTCGCCCGGTTGGCGCAGCAGGACGGTGCGGACGCCATTCCCCGAGCCGGCGGTCTGCCTGCCGGGACGGCGGACGCACAGCCCTCCGACGCCGGCCTGCGAAGGGCGGGCGATGCCCCGGATCGCATGGCCTCCCCGCAGCCGGACGATGCCGCGGGGCGGTCTCCCGGCGAGGTCTTGCGCCCCGGGAATATCCGGACGGGACTTTCCTCCGAACCCAAGGAAGCCGCGATCCGGCGGGCCGGGGAACTGCTCGCAGCGGGCGGATATGTCGAACCCGGATATGCGGATGCCATGCTGCGCCGCGAGGAACTCGCAACGACCTATATGGGCATGGGCATCGCCATTCCGCACGGCACGTCCGACGCCAAGAAGTGCGTCCTGCACTCGGGCATCGTGGTGCTGCAATACCCCGGCGGGGTTGCGTTCGGCGACGAAAAGGCATACCTCGTAGTGGGCATTGCCGGCGTGGGGGACGCTCACCTCGATATCCTGGCCCGGCTGGGCGAGGTATTCGGGGACGAAGATATGTTGCGGAGGCTGACGACCGAAGGCGATCCGCAGGTGATATACGAAGCACTGAAATAACTACCTATATGACAACCGGAAAAGTAACGATCACCGCCCCGAACGGCATGCATGCGCGGCCTGCGGGCGAACTTGTAAAGTTAATCAGGGGGCTTGCGCCCGCCAGGATCACCCTGCGCACCGCGGCCCGGGAGGCCAGTGCCGTGAGCATTCTTTCGCTCCTGGCATTGGGGCTCAAACACGGCACCGAAGTGGAAGTCTGCGCCGAGGGCGGCGCCGAAGCCGCCGCCGTGCGGGCCGTAACGGATTTCATCGCCGGCATCCGCGAATGATGTTCACGATCCGAGGAATCCCGACGGCGGGGATCGCCGTCGGGACGGCGTTCGTGCTGCAACGCCGCGCATCCGCTGCTGCTACGGCCGCGGCAGGCGACCCCGTGGCCGAGGCCGAGCGGTTCCATGCGGCGCTGGAGCGTGCGAAGGCGGAGCTGTCCGCACTGGCAGAAGGGGAGGCTGTTTTCGCCGCCCATCTGGAGATGGCCGGCGACCCGATGCTCGCCGGGCTGGTCGAGGGAAGGATTGCGGAAAAGCACCTGTCCGCCGAGCAGGCGCTCGGTGAAGCCTGCGAAGAGGTGTGCGGCATGTTCGCGGCGCTCGACGACGACTACCTGCGCGGACGTACCGACGATGTGCGGGACGTATGCGCGCGTATCGGCCGCATCCTGTCGGGCGAAACCGCTCACGACCCCTTTGCCGGGCTGGCTCCGGGGACGATCGTGGTGGCCGACGAGCTGGCGCCTTCGGATACGGCACAGATGGATTTCGGCAGGGTCGCCGGGTTGGTGACGGCGCACGGAAGCGTGACGAGCCATGTCGCGATCATCGCCCGGAACAAGGGCATCGCGGCGCTGGTCGGCGTTGCCGGGTGCATGCGGCAGGTCAAGACCGGCGACCGGCTGATAATCGACGGGGAGCGGGGCGAACTGATCGTCGACCCCGATCCGGCTACCGGACGCAAATACGCCGCACGGCTCGAATCGCTGCGCCAGGATGCGTTCCGCTGCGCGGCGGAGGCGCAGGCGCCTGCCGTTACGCCCGGCGGGCGGCGGATCACGGTGCTGGGCAATGCCGCGAACGTCGACGAAGTGCGACGCGCGCTCGATGCAGGCGCCGAGGGCATCGGACTTTTCCGGAGCGAGTTTCTCTACATGCAGGGCCCGGCGCTTCCCGACGAAGAGACGCAGTTTGCGGCATACCGTGCCGCGGCGGAGCTTTGCGGGGCACGTCCGCTGACTGTACGGACACTTGATATAGGCGGGGATAAAGAATTGCCCTACATGCACTTCGAGCCGGAGGAAAACCCGTTTCTGGGATGGCGTGCGATCCGGGTTTCGCTGGCCATGCCGGAGCTGTTCCGCACCCAGCTGCGGGCATTGCTGCGCGCGAGCGCATTCGGCAACGTGCGGGTGATGTTCCCGATGATAGCTTCGGTCGGGGAGTTCCGCGCCGCCAAAGCGGTTGTCGAGACCTGCATGGCGGAACTCGACGCAGAAGGGGTTCCCTACGACCGCGACATAGCGCTGGGGGTGATGATCGAGACTCCGGCCGCCGTATTCATCGCCGACGAACTGGCTGCCCGGGCGCGGTTTTTCAGCATCGGCACCAACGACCTGACGCAGTACGTGATGGCTGCCGACCGCGGAAACCCCCGCGTAGCCTACCTTTGCGACGCATTCGACCCGGCCGTGCAACGCAGCATCGGCATGGTACTCGACGCCGCGCACCGGGCGGGTATCGAAGCCGGGATGTGCGGCGAACTGGCCGCCGACCCGCGCGCCACGCAGCGCCTCGTGGCGCTCGGTCTCGGGGAATTCAGCGTCGGCCCCCCGGCCATCGCCCCGTTGAAACACCGTATACGGACTGACAAATAATTTTTATCTTTATCCCAACGTCTAAAACTCGAATTATGAAGAAAACAATGCTCCTGCTCTTCGCCCTCATGCTGTCGTCGGCGATTTGTGCGCAGGATTACCACGTTGTCCTGTGGGACAACACGACGGCACCCACCTCGAACGGGCTTTCGGGCGACGAGGTCGAATCCAAGCCCGGACAGTGGAAAAACACGCAGACGGCCGAAATGTGGATTTACAAGGCCGGGGACAATGCCACGGGACAGGCGCTCGTGTTTTTCCCCGGGGGCGGCTATTCGTCGCTCTCGGTCGGCAACGGGCATAAGGAGGCCCAGTGGTTCGCCCGGAACGGCATCACGGCCGCGGTGGTGAAATACCGCCTGCCCAACGGCCACAGCGAGGTTCCGCGCAACGATGCCGACGAGGCGCTGCGCGTGATGCGTTCGATGGCTGCTGAGCTGAACATCGACCCCGCGAAAGTGGGGGTGTCGGGGACTTCGGCCGGGGGTTACCTCGCCGGGAGCGTCGGGACGCTTTCGGACGTGAAACCGGGCTTCATGATCCTCTTCTACCCGGTGATCTCGGCCGACCCGGACAAACGCCATAAGGGGACTTTCGTACAGCTGCTCGGCGCCGAAGATGCCGACAAGCCCCTTGCACAGGAGTTCTCGCTCGAGAAGAAGGTCGATGCCGCCACGCCGCCGACGCTGTTGTTCCATTGCGACGACGACAAGGTGGTACCGGCCGTGAACAGCGCGCTGTTCTACCAGAAGCTCAAGGAACACGGCATCAAGGCCACGCTGCACATCTATCCGTCGGGCGGCCACGGCTGGGGTATGAACTCCCGCTTCCGCTATTACGACGACTGGCAGAAAGCCACGCTCGACTGGCTTTCGACGCTCTGATCCCGCGGCGCCTGCGGCCCGTGAAACGATAAAAGAGGCTCTTTCCAGAGCCTCTTTTTGTTGTGCGATCCTGCCGGCATTCCGGTACGGGAGCCGGCGCCGGTGCCGCGTGCGTCCGATCCCGGGAATCCGGCGGCCGGTATTCCCCGCTGCGCTTATTTCTTGCGGTAGATGACCTCGCAATGCTCGCCCGTGAGGTATTCGACGATATTGAGCACCTCTTCGAGCGAATTGGATCGCTGGTAATTGAACGTATAGCGTTTGTCGCCGTAGCGTCCCGGCACCGAAAGCCGCACGCCGAAGGTCGTCTCGATGTGCGAGATGATCTCGTGCAGCGTAGCGTCGGACATCGTCACCAGGTCGTACTGGGTCAGCACGAGGTGCGAAGCGTTGACCTGCGTAATGGCGAGGTTGTCATCCGCAGCGTCGTACAGGGCGCGCTGGTCGGGTTGCAGCGTCACCAGGTTGACCCCTGCGGGCGTCTGAAGGCGTACGGAACCGTGTTCGAGGACGACTTCGGCCTGCTGCGAACCTTCGTAGGCCTGCATGCAGAAGGAGGTGCCCAGCACGCGCACGCGCAGTTTGTCGGTGGACACGACGAACGGGGCGGCTTCGTCCCGCGCCACCTCGAAGAAGGCCGCGCCGGCCAGCTGCACGTTGCGCTGCGTCGGGCCGAAGGCTTCGGGCAGCGTCAGTTTCGTACGGGCGTTGAGCCACACATGCGTGCCGTCGTCGAGCGTGACGGTCGTCACCGCATCGCCCGTGTTCTCGTAAACCCGGTATATGTCGGGTGTCGAGAGGAAATGCCATGCCGTGCCGGCGCATACGGCGAGCAGGACGGCAGCAGCGGCCCCCAGCGTCCACCGCACCAGTTTGCGGCGCCGGGCGTATCGCTCTCCGGCGGCGATCTTTCCGATCCGATGGCCGGTGCTGCGCATGAACGATGCGAAATGCGCCAGGTCGGTGCTCTCCTCGAAGACGCGGCGTGCCCCCCACAGGCTCTTCAGTTCGAAGAAGTATTTGCGGTGCTCCTCCGACTCTTCCAGCCACGCGAGGAGGTACTTTTCCTCCTGTTCCGAAGTCTCCCCGGCAAAATATTTTTGTATGACTGAGTCCATTATAATCGTATCGTCCATTTGTTCTGTGTCCGTTTAGTATACAATCCACGGGAGAAATCTACCCAAGCGGATGGGAATTATGTTGTAAAAAAATGAAAAACAGCAGCAGAATCAGCTCCGATTTCGACAATTTTGCCCGCAGTTGCCTCAGGGCAAGGTAAATATGGTTTTCGACCGTGCTCTGCGCAATCCCCATCTGTTCGCTGATCTCGCGGTGGGAGAACCCTTGCAGGTAACTCAGCGAAAAGACCTCGCGGCATTTGGCCGGGAGGGCTGCGATCGCCTCGTTGATACTCGTGCGCAGATCCTGCGAGTAGAGCTTTTCGATGACCGGATTCCGGTCGGGATCGTAATAGGCGTAGCCGATGCTTTCGATACGTTCCTGGTAGTAGGAGCGGTAGCTGCACGCATGGCGGTGCTTGTTGACGTAGTTGACCGACTGGTTATAGACCGAGCGGAGCAGGTACCCGTAGAGCGACTGCCCCGGGTCGAGCGCCTCGCGGCGCACCCATACGTTAACGAATACGTCCTGCACGACGTCCTGCGCCCAGTTCCCGTTCAGGAAGAGGCGTGCGTAGGCCGTCAGCGGCGCATAATAACGGCCGCACATCTCGTCGAAGGCTTCACGGCTCCCGGCGCGTATGGCGGATATGAGTTCTGCAGGCTCCATGTTCGTATCGTATGCACAAAGTTAGAAAATATTTGCAGATTGGCGAGCCCGCCTGCCTTTTTTGTTTTCCGCAGGGCAATAAAAACGGCGGCGGGCATGATACCCGCCGCCGTCGGCTGTCGGTCGCGCCTTCAGGGAACTGCGGGGTGCCGGGTGAAATCCCCGGGCACAGGCGCACCGCCCTGCGGCAGTCAGTTGGCCGACACGAATGTCCTGGTGAGGAGTTCCTTCAGGGTCTCGGGGTTGTTGGTGGTGATGAAATCCATTCCCCATGCGATGCAGGTCATCATGTCCTGCACCGTGTCGACCGTCCATACGTTCGTGACCATGCCGTTGGCATGTGCCTCCTTGACCCATCCCGGATTGCCCGAATAAGCCGAGAAGCGGTAGTCGATACCCCCGATGCCGTCCTGCCGGACTGCGGCGGGAGCCAGGTCGCCGTTCAGGTATTGCACCATGGCACCCGGAAGGGCGTTGACGATGCGTTTGCAGGTCGTATAGTCGAAAGCGATGTATTCCACACGGTCGGTCAGCCCCTTTGCCTTGACAGCCTCGATGACGGCATCCGCCGCACGGGCGTTGTTGGCGGCCGAACTGTGCCTCTTGATTTCGAGGATCAGCTTGGTGTCCGCATTTTTCGTGGCCTGCTCCAGGTAATCGTCGAGCGTCGGGAGCTTTTCGCCGTTGGCGAGCGTCAGATCCTTGATCTGGTCGTAATTGACGTTCTCGATCACGAGGCTGCTCCCGGGAACGGTGCTGTCGTGGTTGATGACGACCTTGCCGTCGGCCGTGATCCAGACATCGAATTCCGAGCCGTAGATGCCCAGCTCCTGCGCCTTGGCGAGCGCAGCTACGGAGTTTTGGGCGGCGCCGTCCTTGTGGTAGCCCCTGTGGGCGATCACCCGGGGTTTGGCGACTCGGGCGGGATTATTCGAATAGGTGAGCTGCGTGATGCCCAGCGGGTACTGGTTCTGGCCGCGCATCAGCACCATCCGGTACCTGCCCGAGGCAAATCCGTTCGGGATGCGCACCGAAAGCGACTCCGCTGCGGCCGACCCGTCGAGCGTGAAAGTCCCGGCACTGCCGGCGAGCGGTTCGAAGCGGATCCTGTCCCCGGCGGCAAACCCCTTGCCGTAGAGCGTATAGGTGTAATCGGCACCCACCTCGCAGCCCGAAAGGTAGAGCAGCCCGGTAATGTTGATCGCGGCGGGCTGCTGGTCGCGTTTGACGGTTTCCCACAGAGCCTTCACCTTTTCGGCCGTGAGCGGGGCGTCGTAGACGCGTGCGATGGCCACGTCGCCTTTCCAGGCGTTCTGACCCACGGTCGCACTGGCGTCGACGCCGATGCCGAACCAGTAGCTCGTCGTGGTGGTGGGCGGCACGTAGTTGCCCGGGGCATCCATCGTACCCTTCAGCTCGCCGTCTACGTAGATGTAGGTCTTGGCCTCCTGCTTGTTCCATACGCCCACGACGTGGTAATAGCGCCCCGCCTCGGGGTTGATGCCGCTCTTCGTCCATACCCAGCTGGATTTACCGGTCGTGCTGACGTTGGGCAGGAAGGTCAGCTCCGTACCCCTGTCGGCCTTGCTGATAAGGAACCCGGTGCCGCCGCTCGACATCGAACTGAACATCTTCAGCTCGGCCGAACCGTCCGACTTCTCATCCAGTTTGAAGAGCGCCTCGAGCGTGTGCCCGTCGGCGAGCGCATCCTGGAACTGCTTGTTGGCCGAGTAGTCGGCCTTGTAGAACCCCTCGTTGACGGACGTGCCCGGCGTGTGGTTGAAATGGGCCGCATACCTCGAATAGAGGTCGTTGTAGTAGGTCATCATCGCCGTACCTTCGAGCGCCCGCACGGGCGTTGCCGACGGGGAGTTGTCCACGGCAGAACCGTCGTTGCGGAACACCACGTCGAGCAGGTCGGCCGTCGGAAGGAGCGGCTCGCCGCCGCTGTCCATGGTCGTGGCGTTCGCCGTTTCCGACCAGTCGGAATCGAGGCTGCCGACCGCCTTGACCTTGGCCCAGTAGGAGGTGTTGCTCTCCAGGTTGGTCAGCTCCTGCGACGTTGCCGTGGACGCGATGCCGGTTTTGTAGGCATACTCGCTTTCGGGGGCTGAGGCCGAACCTTTCCAGTAGGCGACCGTGTAGGAAGTCGCATCGGGGACGGCGTTCCACTTGAGCGTCAGCCTGTCGGCCGCCGCTGCGGCGTCGAACGAAACCCCGCCCGGTGCTGCGGGTTTGGTCGCGGGGGTGATGGCCGTGCAGGTGACGACCACGTTGTCCAGCAGGGCGCGTTTCTCGCTCGTCGAGATCACGATGCGGCAATCGGGCGTCACGTTCGTGAGGGTTGCCTCGAACTCGCGGAACCGGGCTTTGGCAGCCGAAATATCCACGGGGTCGGCCGCGGAGACCTCCGTGACCGTGCCGGTGATGGCGCCCTTTGCGCCGAGCACGGCGCCGCGGACGGCCTTGACGAGGATTTTCCCGGCATCGGCGCCCGAACCGTCGTATTTCTCGCTGTAAGCCTGTGCCGAGAAGCGCACCTTGACGGTCGCCGCATCGGGCAGGGCGGTCAGTTCGGGGGTGTAAAGCGAGGCGGCCGCACTTCCGGCGCCCATCTTGACATAGCCCGGGCGGCCAGCGATGTTGCCCGACTTGCCCCAGGCCGAAAGGCCCGTGCCCTCGGTGTAGGGCGCAGCCACGCCGCCGCCACTGAACACGTCGAACTCATTGGCCGTACAGCGGGTGACCGAGAATCCCGAAGGATTGTCGCCCGAAGCTGCGGCGTAAGTCCCGCGGCCCGCGGTCGGGGGATAGTAGCCCGCGGCGAAATTGGCGATGTCGCCGCCGTGGATCACCCTGGAGAAATCTTCCGCCAGGAGGATGTCGCCCGCCTTTGCCGAGCCTGCCGTCGTGGCACCCGCCTGCGGCCCTGCGGCGGCAGTCGCATATGCGAGCGGGTCGGAGAAGAAATCGTTGGTCTTGTCGTCCACGCAGACGTAGTAGGTCGTGGCGGGGGCCAGTCCCGAGAAGGTGAAGCGGAAGCGGTTCCCGGCCGTGATGCCGAAGACGTTCGAGGCATTCCAGCCGACAAAGAGATCCTTGCATTCGGCGTCGCTGTAAAGTTTCACGTGGTAAACCTGAGCACTGCTGTTGACACACGCCTGGCCGTCCGCACGGGCCCATTCGACCGTGAGGGTCGAGGAGGTCGCCAGCACTTTCGACACGACGATCCCGGCCTGTACCGGGGCTATGTCCGTCTTCTGCGACACGACGGCGGAGTAGTCCGAATCGTAGCCGGGGTTGTTGTAGCGGCACGCCTTGACCTTCGCGTGGTACTCGGTGCCGGCCTCCAGTTCCTTGAGCAGGTACGAGGCCGAGGTGATGCCCTCCGCTATCGTGGCGTCCTTCTCCTCTGTGCCGTCGGCCCACCAGGCCACCGTATAGGAAGCCGCCCCGGCCACTTCGTCCCATTCGAGAGTCAACTTGTCGGAATAGACGGCTTCTGCGTCGAATTTCACGTTCGCCGGAACGGTGAGTTTTTCCAGTTTGGTCTCGCCGTCGTAAACCACGACGATGTCGTCGAGCAGGTAGCGGGTCTTGTTGGCGCCCGCCTGTGCGGGGTTCGACGAAAATGCGATGCGCGACGTGGGCGAGAGGCCGTCGAGCGTCACCGTGAAGGTTTCGAACCGGCCTACGGCCGACGAGATGTCCACGACCTTCGAAGCCACAACCGTGCCCTTCTTGCTCACGACGTTGTTCGTGCCGAACGCGGCGCCCTCGATGGCCTCGACCACGATGTCGCTGCCATAGACGTTTTCGCCTTCGGCATAGGCGCTGGCCGAGAAGCTCACCGTTACGGTCGTGTTCTTGGGCAGGGCCGCCAGCTCGGGCGTATAGAGGATGCCGATGCCGCCGCCACCGCCGCCGCACTTGATGTAGCCGGGGCGGGTCGAGGTGTTGCCCGACGACCCCCAGCCCGTCATGCCGAGGCTTTCGACATACTCGGCCGAGGTTCCGCCCGTGTGGATGTGGAATTCCGTAGCCCAGTTGCAGACCGGACGGTCGCCGTCGGCCTGCGGGTTCTCGCCCGTGGCGGGTTCCCAGGCCTTGCGGTAGTCGGTCCCCGATACGGCGTTGTAACCTGCCGCCGAGCGGACGATGTCGCCGCCGTGGATGAATGCCGCGAAATCCTGCGCCAGCACGATGTCACCGGCCTGTGCCGGATTGTTCGGCGAGGCTTCGGGCCCGGCCTTGGCCGTGGTTCCGGCGACGACGGGGGTCATGATATTGCCGAAGCTGGCATTGGTAACCCGGGCGTAGTAGGTCGTTTCGGGATCGAGCCCCGAGAAGGTGAACCGCACGACGGGATAACCCGCCAGGGCGGTGAAGATGCCTTTGTCCGACGCTAGTTTTCCGTCGGCCAGCCAGCTGACATGCAGCTCGCTGCACGCCTCGTCGCGGAACAGTTCGATGTTGTAGAGGCGCGTGGCGTCGGTCGCCGCATCTTCGGTATACGACCACTCGTAGGTGAGCGTCGACCCCGTCGCGGCATTGAGCGTGAGCTTCGGGTCGAGTTCGAGGATACCCACCGAGGCCATCAGCATGGCCGGCTGCTCGTTTGCCGTGACGTATACCCAGTCCGAGGTGGAGGAGTAGGGGAAGTTGGCCCTGACGCGGCCGTAGTATATCCGGTCGGTCGCCAGGTCGGTGAATTCGTGGTAGTCGATCGCGTCGGTGGTCTTGCAGAGCGCTTCGCTCACGGGGTTCATCTCCCCGTCGACGAGCTGTACGGTGTACGACGTCGCGCCGCGGATGAAATCCCAGCAGATCGTAAGCGACGTGGGCCCGTATTCGAGCAGTTTCACGTTCTTCGGGGTCTTGGACTTGTTGGCCCCCGATATTTCCACGCCGTCGTCCTTGCAGGCCGTCAGCGAGACTGCGGCCGATAGCGAGAAGAGGGCGAACAGAATATATAAAATGCTTTTTTTCATGGTTGTTGTCCGGTTTTAGTATACGAGCTTGATGTCGTCGATGTACCAGCGGCCCGCCTTCACCGAGGAGCCCGAGAACCAGCTGTCGGCCGTGGAGATGAAGAATGCCGGATTGGCTTTCGCGCCGGGATTGGGGATGACGGCCGTGACCTCGACCCACGTGTAGGTGGGGATGTCGAGCGAAACGTAGCTCTTGGTCGAAGCTACGATCTTGTCCAGCGTGCCCTTCGAGATCCAGAACCCGTCGTTCTTCTCGCAGATGCCCACCATGCCCTGGTCGGGGGCTGCGGCCCAGATGGCGACCTTGCAGGTCAGCAGCAGGTCGTAGCCCGCGGGGATGTTCAGCACCGGGGAGATGAGGTTGCCCGGCTGCCCGTCGGCATTGTCGCTCGCAGCGCCCAGCTGGATGTAACCCGGGCACATATAGTTCAGGTAGCCTGTCCATCCCTCCATGCCGATGGCGCGGTAGAACGCCGCGTTGCCGTTGCGTACGGTCGAGGTGATGCCGCCGATGCTGGCGTTGGTGCCCGCCGAGACGCTCACCGTTTCGTTGTCGAGGCTCAGGTTGGCCACGGTCTTGTCGGCCGTCGTGACACCCGCCTTCTGGCCGATGCAGTCGCCGCCCCAGGGGAATTTGCCGAAGTTCTGCGTCAGCAGGGGAAGCTCCTCGCCGTCGGCGCCGAACCCGGCGCGGACGATGGTCGAAACGGAGCCGAAATCCTTCTCCGCGCCAGCCTCGTCCGTAGCCTTCACGGCGAAGGTCACGATGCCCTGCTTGGTGGCGGTGCCCGTCAGGGGCACTTCGATGTAGCCGTTGCCGGCCGTCGAGATCGAATAGCTGCCGCTGGCGGCCGTGATCCCGTCGCCGCCGGTCTGCGTCACCGTGACGGTGTATTTTTCCGTGCCGAGCGCCTTGATGTAGGGGATGCGTAGCTTGGCCCCGGCTTCCGCGTTGAGTTTGAGCATACCCGAGACGTCGAACTGCTGTCCGTTGTCGAAGGGTTTCCACTCGAAGATACCGTTGTCCTGCCTGATGGCGATGGCGACGTTCTCTTCGCCGCAGCCGTGCAGGTAGATGGTGGCGCTGCGCTCCTCGGAGGTGTTCTGGTCGCAGGTGACCGTCACCTTCTGGTAGGTGCCGGGGTCTCCCTTGCCCGAGAGCCGGTCGACATGCACCCAGCCGTAGGCGTTCGTCCACTCGCGGCTGTCGGGGGCGTCGCTGATATACCAGTCCCCCGTGGCGCGGATCGTAAACGTATCGCTCGATTCGACGTACGGGAAACTCATCTCGCGCAGGTTGCGTTTGAGGAACCCCTGGTCGTCGTCGCTGCACGCGGCAAGGCCACAGATCCCGCCCAACGCGAGAACTATCGTCAGTTTATGAATAAATTTCATCATGATTGGATCGTTAGTTTGTTTGTAAAACCAATAAAAAAAACAGAAACCGACTCCGGATACACTGCCGGATGTCAATTTCCTACACGGTTTCTAACGATATCGAATGACTTGCACTGCAAATATAGCAATTTTCCGGGATTCGCAAGAAAAATGTTTAAAATTTTACGAACCTTGCGGCGAAAAACCGAAAAATAAAATATCTGTAATATATAGGTATAAAAATTTGCATTGCAATTTTGTGAAAAAAGCTTCCGGCATTGGGTAGTTTGCCCCGGTCGCTTGTATCTAATGCAGACCGGACGGAAAACGCCGGCCGCAACCGACCCAATGCAAACTAAAAAAACGATTATTAACCGGAAACTTTAAAACAACTTCGACGATGTCTGACTAATCCCTCCCCCTACACCAGCACTACACGGTTTTTTATCGGACGACGGATGACTTGCAAGGTTCTGTCTGCCGTATCGGAACGAATTTCCCCGGAGCCCGCCTGCACGGCGCGGCTGCGGACGTGCTTTGCACGCGGCAGCGGGAAATAACCAATTAACCGAATTGAAACTATGAAGAAATTATTCCATAAAGGACTATGTCTGGTCATGGTGCTCTGCGCGGGGGCTTTCGGCTGCTATGCCGCCCAAGGATCGCTCCCCGGTGCGCAAGGGCAGGGGTATGACCTGAATTTATCCTACTCGCGGACGACGCTCAAGGCCGTTGCCGATGCTATTACGCAACAAGTGGGCATCGCCTTCTCCTACGAAACGGCACTGGCCGGCTATCCGATGGAGAACCTGGAGGTCTCGGAGAAGGGTGCCACCATCGAGGCCATCCTTGCCGCCGTATTCACGCCTCGCGGCATCGACTACCGGGTGGTTGACAAAGTGGTCGTGCTGACGCGCAGCACGCGCCCCGTTCCGGCAGCCAGTGCCGCCGCCAAATCGGAGGTGAAAGGGGTCGTCCGCGACGCTGCGGGCAACCCGATGATCGGCGTGACGGTCACTATCAAGGGGACGCTGGTCGGCGTCTCGACGGGTGTCGACGGCGGCTATGCGATCCCGGCCGACGGGAACGCCACGCTGCTCTTCTCGTATATCGGCTACCGCCCCCATGAGGAGGTGGTAGGGCGCCGCACGCAGATCGACGTCACGATGCAGGAGGACGAGCTGGTGATGGACGAAGTAGTCGTCGTAGGCTACGGCACGCTCAAGAAACGCAATATCGTGGGCGCGGTCGAGAACCTTTCGGGCGACGCGGTCGAAAACCGGCCCAATGCCAACATCACCCGTTCGTTGCAGGGCCAGATCCCCGGCCTGAACATCGTGCAGGTCGACGGTAAGGCCGACCATGCCGGCGAAGTCACCATCCGCGGCGTGAACAACACGTTCAAGGCCCGTGTGAGCGGCGGTGAAAAGACCAACAAACTCGGACAGGGCGGCGGCGCGCTGGTGCTCATCGACGGAGCCGAGGGCGACATGGGTTCGGTGAACCCCGACGACATCGCCTCGATCTCGGTGCTCAAGGACGCTTCGTCGGCCGCAGTATACGGTGCCCGCGGCGCATTCGGCGTGATTCTCATCACGACCAAGGATCCCGAGAAGGGCAAGGTGCGCGTGAGTTACAACGGCTCCGTGTCGCTGCACCGCCGTACGGTGATCTGGGAGGACAACGTGGTCACCGACCCCGTGCAGTGGGTCGATGCCTTCCGCGAGTCGTATCTCAACTCCTCGCCGACGGCGACCGTACCGTCGCTCTTCAACAACTACATGCCCTATTCGAACGCCTGGTTCGAGGAGCTCAAACGCCGCCGTGCCGATCCGACGATGGACAACTACGACATCGACGCCAACGGCAACTACAACTACTACGGCGAGACCAACTGGCTCAAGGAGATCTACAAGTCGGTGAACTATTCGACCACCCACGCCGTCAGCATCCAGGGCGGCCGCGAAGGGGTCAGTTACTACATTTCGGGCCGTTACTACAACCAGGACGGCATCTACAAGGTGGGCGAGGAGACCTACAAGAAGTATAACCTCCGTGCCAAGGGCTCGATCCGCATCCGCCCGTGGCTGACGCTGGACAACAACACCAGCCTGATGAGCAGCAAGTACCACCAGCCCATGGTGCACTACGGCCAGCAGGTGATCTCGCGCCAGATCGACATGTTCGCCTTCCCGTTCGCCCTGCTGAAGAACCCCGACGGCACCTGGACGCAGACCGCGGCCAAGACCGGTTATGCGGCCTTCGCCGAGGGCACCTCGTGGCAGGAGAACAACAAGCTCGAAGTGGCCAACACCACGACGTTCAACTTCGAATTCGTCCCCGACGTCTTCAAGGTCTCGGCCGACGTGACCTACAAGGGCTCCCGCTGGTCGCGCGACCGCATGGAGAACCTCTACACCTACTACACCGGCGTGAACGTTTCGGGGCAGGACAACAGTTTCTCGTCGCTCGAAAACTGGACGTACCGCTCGGACTACATCTCGACGAACATCGTCGGCACGGTCACGCCCAAGCTGGGTTCGGATCACGACCTGAACGTGGTCGCCGGATGGAACCTCGAGGACTACGACTACCGCACGCAGAAGACCTACCGCCAGGGCAACCTCTATCCCTCGAAGCCGAGCTTCACGCTCATGGACGGCGAGTATTACTCGACCACCTCGGGCGGCTACACGTGGGGGCTGGTCGGATTCTTCGGCCGCGTCAACTATGCCTATGCAGGCCGCTACCTGGCCGAAGTGAGCGCCCGTTACGACGGGTCGTCGAAATTCCCGTCCAGTTCGCAGTGGGGCTTCTTCCCCTCGGCATCGGTCGGATGGCGCCTCTCCGAAGAGCCGTGGCTCAAACCGCACGTCGAAGGGTGGCTGGACAACTTCAAGGTTCGCGCCAGCATCGGTTCGCTCGGCAATGCCAACATCGACCCCTACCAGTACCTCGAGACCATGACCGCTTCGGGCAGCGCCTCGATCGCCAAGTCGTCGGTCATCATCAACGGCCAGAACGTACCTTACACGTCGGTGCCCAGTCTGATCCCCGACGACATCACCTGGGAAAAGGTCACCACCTACAACATCGGCCTCGACCTCGACCTGTTCCACAACCGGCTTTCGTTCACCGGCGACTACTACCGCCGCAATACGACCGACCTCTACACCGTCGGCCCGAACCTCCCGCAGGTACTCGGTAGCGCCGCACCTTACGGCAACTACGCCAGCCTCAAGACCAAGGGATGGGAGCTGAGCCTTTCGTGGCGCGACTCGTTCAACCTGGGCGGCAAGCCGTTCAATTACAGCATCAAGGGTATGCTGTGGGACAGCCGCAGCTGGATCACCGACTACTATAACGAAACGGGCGACCTGACGACCTATTACAAGGGTATGGAGATCGGCGAGATATGGGGTTTCCGCACGGCGGGCATCTACGCCAGCAACGCCGACGCCCTGAACGGCCCGGCCTACAACTTCTTCAAGAACGGCGAGATGTTCCGCGCCTATGCCGGCGACCTGCGCTTCGTCGACGTGGACGGCGACGGCATCATGACCAAGGGCAACCGCACGCTGTCCAACCACGGCGACCTGGAGATCATCGGCAACCAGTCGCCGCGCTACCAGTACAGCATCAACATGTCGCTGAACTGGAACGGCATCGGGCTTTCGATGCTGTGGCAGGGCGTGGGCAAGCGCGACTGGTACCCGTGGACGGAGTCCGGATTCTTCTGGGGCAAATGGAACCGCGCCTACAACTCGCTGATGAAGACGCAGACGGGCGACAACGTGGTTAAGATCGACAAGAGCACCGACAACTGGCGCGTCACCAACATGGACAAGAACCCCTACTGGACACGCATGGTATCGCTCGCCGCCAACCGCAACGACGGCCCGCTGACGTGGGAGAACGACCACTACCTGCAGGACGCTTCGTACATCCGACTGAAGAACATCACCGTCGACTACACCTTCCCCAAGCACATCTGCAAGAAGCTGCGCCTCGAGGGGCTGAAGGTCTACCTGTCGGGCGAGAACCTCTTCACCCACTCGCCGATGTTCAAGCACACGGACATGTTCGACCCCGAAGTCATCACCAGCGGCGACTCCGATTTCGCGGCCTCGACCACTTCGGGCCTGAACGGTACGGGTAACGGCTATTCCTACCCGATGCTCAAGACCGTGACCCTGGGTATAAACGTAACATTTTAACCGACAGCAACCATGAGAAAGATACTGCTATATACGCTGATGACCCTCGCTGCTGCGGGAATGGCCTCCTGCGAGGATTTCCTGACGCGCGACACCTACGACCAGATCGGCAGCGACGAGTTCTGGAAATCGGAAACCGACCTGGAACTCTATGCCAACGGTTTCATCCAGAAGATGATCCCCGGCGACGGAACCATCACGCGCGGCGACATCTATGCCGACTACTGCGCCGTGGACATCCCGACCGACCTGCTGCGCCCCGACGGCAACGTCTCGCCCGACAACCAGACCGGATGGGCCGAGAGCAACTGGACGAACCTTCGCCGCGTGAACTACATGCTCGACAATATGCACAAGTGCAAGGGGCGTGTGAGCGACGAGATCTACAACCACTACGAGGGCGTCGCCCGTTTCTGGCGCGCCTGGTTCTACTACGACAAGGTGCAGACCTTCGGCGCCGTGCCCTGGTACGACTTCACGATCGCGGCCAGCGACAAGGAGGCGATGATGAAACCCCGAGACAGCCGCGAGTACGTCATGGACAAAGTGCTGGAAGACCTCACCTTCGCAAGCACCTACTGCCTCTCCGACGCCAAGTTCACCAAAGGCTCGGCGCTCATCAACAAGTGGGTGGCGCTGGCCTTCAAGTCGCGCGTCTGCCTCTATGAAGGCACCTTCCGCAAGTACCACTCGCGCGAGCCGTCGTCCGACAAACCGTGGCAGGCCGAGTATAACGCCGACAACAAATTCCTGCGCGAGGCCGCTGCCGCCGCCAAGGAGATCATGGACAAGGGGCCCTATTCGCTCGTCACGGGCGATGTGAAGACCGCCTACCGCTCGCTCTTCACCAGCGCCGGGCTGCTCACGCAGGAGGTGATCTTCGGCCGCGAGTACAGCAAGGAGCTCTCGGCGTTCCACGAGACCAGCTGGTACTACTATTCGCCGACCTACGGTGCCAAGATCGCCATGACCAAGAAGTTCATGAACACCTACCTCACGACCCGGGGCACGCCGTTCACCGACATCGACGGTTACCAGACCATCGACTTCATCCGCGAGTTCGACGGCCGTGACGCCCGCATGGCGCAGACGGTCATCAGCCCGACCTACAAGATGAAGATCAGCGGCCGCGAACGGCTCTATTCGCCCAACTGGAAAGTGACCCGTACGGGCTACCATCCGATCAAGTGGTCGATCGACGACGATGCCGACAACGTGCTGTCGAAGGCCGCGAGCTGGAATTCGCTGCCGATCCTCCGCTATGCCGAGGTGCTGCTGAACTACGCCGAGGCGAAGGCCGAGCTGGGCGAAATGGACGCCGCGGTATGGGATCAGACCATCGCGCTGCTGCGCAGCCGTGCCGGCGTGACCCCGGTCGTCCCGGACAAGGCCGACCCCTACATGGAGGCCTATTTCCTCAATACCGTGACCGACAAGTGGATCCTCGAAGTGCGCCGTGAGCGCGGCATCGAGCTCTGCCTCGAAATGGGGCTGCGCTGGGACGACGACATGCGCTGGCACATGGGCGACCTGCTCACGAGCGACAACAATCCCTGGACGGGCATCTGGATCGGCAACACGGGCTACACCTACGATTTCACGGGGCAGAGCACCGACGACAACGGCGATCCCGTGCCCGACTTCTACATCCGCCCGGGCGAGGATACCGAACATTCGATCGCCATTTCCAATACGGGGGCCAACCAGACCTTCTCGCTCAACGCCGCGGGGAATATCGTCTGGGAGTACAAGCGCACGTGGGGCGAAAAGAAATACCTGCGTCCGATCCCCCAGACGGCGATCACCCGCAACCCGAACCTCGAACAGAACGCGCTTTGGAAATAAGCAATAAAAAACTCAGGATATGAAAACGAAAATCATGTTATTATGCTGTATGGCGGCGACGCTGATGCTGGCATGCAGCAACGACAAGTCCGGCGGGCATGACGGCGGCGAGGGTGTCGAAACCGAAGTCAACGGCACGCAGCTCGACGGCAATACGACCCTCTACGGACTGGTGACCGACACGTCGGGGAACCCCGTCCCGGGCGTGGTCGTGTCGGACGGCTACGGTTGCGTGGAGACCGATGCCAACGGCGTCTACCAGATGGAGCGCTACAAGAAGGCGCGCTTCGTACATTACAGCACGCCGGCAGGGTATGCCGTCAACACGTCGGCGGACAACTACCCGCTCTTCTACGCCGAGATCGTCCATAAGAACATCGCCGACCGCCACGACTTCGTGCTGACGCCGCTGCCGGCCCCGGAAAGCGATTTCACGCTGGTCTGCATCGCCGACCCGCAGTGTTCGACCACGGCCGAGATCAGCCGCTACGTCAACGAGACGATCCCCGACATCGAGGCTACGGCCGACGCTTACAAGGCCAAGGGCACGCCGGTCTACGGCATCACGCTCGGCGACATCGTCTTCGACACGCCCGACCTGTGGAGCAACATGAAGGAGTCGATGGCCAACCGCAACCTGCCCGTCTTCCAGACCATCGGCAACCACGACCATTTGCAGACCGAGACTTCGGACGACAATGCCGCGGCCAATTTCGAAACGCAGTTCGGCCCGCGCAACTATTCGTTCAACCGCGGCGACGTGCACATCGTGTCGATGGACAACGTCCTCTACGAAGGCAAGAAAAAGTACAAGGGCGGCATCACCGACAAGCAGCTCGAGTGGCTGCGCCAGGACTTGTCGCACGTGGACAAGGACAAGCTCGTGATCTTCTGCGCGCACATCCCGTTCCGCGGGGGTACGAGCGTGACGGACGAGAGCCACGAGAACTACGACGGCGTGCTCGACCTGCTGTCCGGGTTCTCCGAGGCGCACATCATGATCGGCCATACGCATTACCACCAGAAATACATCCACAAGCGTAACGGAAAGACGATCCTCGAACATGTCCACGGCGCCGCCTGCGGTGCGTGGTGGACGGCGAACATCTGCGCCGACGGCACGCCGAACGGGTACGGCGTCTACGAGATTTCGGGCAACACCATCGCCAACCAGTACTACAAGTCGACCAACAAGGAAGCCGGCTACCAGATCCGGGCCTATTCGGCCACGCAGGTGTTCGGCAAGTCGGGCAGCCTCACCTTCGGCTGGGCGGCCAACTCCCCGGCCATGAACGATGCGAAGTGCATCGTGGCCAACGTCTGGAACTCCGACGCCTCGGGCAACTGGAAAGTCTCGCTCTGGCAGAACGGCACGAAGGTCTGCGACATGACCCGCGTCAAGACCTACGACTACTGGGCCTATGCCTACCACGTGCTCTATTACAGCAAGAGCGTGGGCACGACCTGGGGCAAGAACCTCGACCATTACTATTACGGGAACCTGGCGTCGGGAACGCCCGAGACCGCCGATTTCGAAATCGTGGCGGAGGACGGCATGGGCAACACCTACCGCACCTCGAAGCTCCAGACCGACTTCATCGGCTTCTGACCCTCCCGCTCCTAAAAGCGATGCCGCGCCCCGAAAAGGGCGCGGCATTTTTCTTGCCGGTTCACAGGCGCGGTTGCAGGCACGTCGCCTCCCGGGCGCAGGTTCCTCCTCCCGCCTTGCGGGAACCCCGTCGCCGCCCCTATACGGCGGCGTTCCGTCCCGGGCGGTCAATACCAGCCTTCGGTCTGCGTGAGGTTGTAATTTCGGCTCATGGCCGCCTGCGTGATGGGCCATAGCAGTATGTTGGGGTTCTTGTCGCGCTGCGCCGCGATGTCGGCGCTGTACTCCCATATCTTGTCCGTGCGCAGGAGCATCCACCAGGTGCGGCCTTCGCCGACCATCTCCCTGAGGTATTCGTCGACGATCGCCTGCAGGACGGCTTCGGGCGACGTGTCGGTGTAGTAATCCCTCCGCCCGTAGGCCCTTGCGGCCAGCGGTGCCAGGGCTTCGAGCGCACCCGCGTAGTCCTTCCCGTAATACCGGGCTTCGGCCGCCATCAGGAAGGCTTCGCCGTAGCGGTAAAGGATGAAATCCGAGTCGAAGATACGTGTGCCGTTGTCCACGCGCCCCATCAGCTTCTCCGTCCAGCCGATCCTGCGGCCGCCCGTGCCGTAATCGGCCGTACGGCAGGTCAGCGCCGCGCGCGTATCGGCGGGGTCGGCCTGCAGCAGGGCCCGGTAGGTGTCGGTATACCACCACCACTGGTTGCCCCCGGTGGTGGGGACGGGGTTATTGCGGTAGGCCGCTTCGACGTAACTCTCGTTCCAGCCGAGGTAGTAGGCCGGGCCGTTCAGGGCTTCCGACACATCCTGGTGCACGGCGAAAATGACCTCGCGGCCGCATTTGTTCGACGAACTGAAAATATCGGCATACGCGGGCTCGAGCAGGGCGTCCGACAGGCCGAGTTCCCCGAGCGCCTCTTGGGCCATCGCCAGGTAAGCCTCGCCCCCGGCCTGCATACGGTACATCCACAGGGCATAGTCGGCCTTCAGCATCGCCACGGCGGCCGGCGTGGCCACGGTCTTGTCCGACGTATCGGCGACGTACCTTTCCGCGTCGGCAATGTCGCGTTCCACGCGCATCAGCACTTCCGAGACGGGGGTGCGTCCGAGGAACAGCTCCGTGTCGGTCGATTCGTAGCCCCAGAGCGGCAGCGGGGCATCGCCCCAGATGCGTGCGATCTGGAAGAAGCAGTACGCGCGGATGAAGTGGGCGTTCCCCAGGCAGAAGGCCCGCGGTTTCTCCTTCAACCCCATCGCAGGGACATGCCTGATGACCAGGTTTGCCTGGTTGACCGTCGGCTAGAGCGTCGTCCAGTCGGCATACTCGTTGACCGAACTCATGGTGCTGGTGCGCACCTGCGACTGGTCGACGCCGTTGAGCGTGTTGTGCGTCCCCGGGCCCCACAGCCCGTTGCGCAGCTCGCCCCAGCAGAGGTAGATGTCGTTCATGCTCTTGAGCGCGCTGCGCAGGTAGACGTACAGCCCATAGGTGGCCGACGTGGCGTCGCTCTCCTCTTTCCACATGTTGCTGGCCGAGAGCTTGTTGTCCTGCATGATGTCCAGGTCGCCGTGGCAGCCGCCCGCCCCGTATGCGCAGAACAGCAGCGCGACTCCGGCTATGATCTTTCCAAATTTCGTTTTCATGGCAGTAGGGTGTCAGAACGTGAGTTTGGCCGTGAAGAGCACTTTGCGCGTCGGCGGGTAGGGACTGAACCCGGTGTCGTAGGTCGACGACGCGGTGTAGAGGCCGCCGGTGGTCGCGGCCTCGGGCGAGACCCCGTGCACGGCCGTCCAGTAGCAGAGCGTGTTGCCCGAGACGGTGAGCGTCACGTCGCTTATGTGCAGTTTGCGCAGCCACGCCTTCGGGAGCGACCACGAGAGCGAAACGTCGCGCAGGCAGAGGTAGTCGGCCTTCTCGACGAATATGTCGGACGTGCGCCCGTAGTTGCGGTTGCCCCAGTCCGTATCGTTGGCCGTGAAACGGGCGTAGCGCGTGTCGTCGCCCGGCTGCGACCAGCATTTTTTCACCTCGTTCACCAGGTTGTAGTTGCAGTTGCCCATCGTCGACTGGAAATAGCGCATCTGCATGTCGTTGCGCACCGAATGTCCCAGGGCATAGTCCATGTAGACGTTCAGCGTCCAGTTCCGGTAACGGAACGTATTGCCGATGCCGCCCGTCGAGTGGGGCAGGGCATACCCCAGCAGGAACTGGTCTTCGGCGTTGATGATCTGCCGGCCGTCCATGCGCGTCGATCCCGGACGGTCTTTCCACTCGTAGTCGCCGATGTCCTTGCGCCCGGCTATCTGCCGCCGGTCGCTGCGCCGGTAGCCGCGCGACTGCGTGTCGTACCGGGCCGCGTCGGCCTCCTCCTGCGTCTCGATGATGCGCTCTGCGACATAGCCGAAGATACGCCCCATGCGCTCGCCCTCGGCGATGCCCCCGAACTGGCTCCCATCACCGACCGAGATGCCGTTGATGCGGTTGCGGGGATTGCCGTTGTCGGGCAGTTCGAGCACGCGGTTCATGTTGTAGCTGTACGTGAAATCCGTCCTCCACGAAAAACCCTTGCGGTCGATGTTGACCGACGACAGCGACAGTTCCGTGCCGTAGAACCTGACACGTCCCAGGTTGGTCGAAACCGAATTGTAGCCCGTCGTATTGGGGAGGCTGACGTCGAACAGCAGGTCGCGCGTCTCCTTGTTGTAATAGTCGAGCGCCAGCGTGATGCGGTTGTCCAGCAGCCCGAGGTCGATGCCGGCGTTGAACTGGAGGGTCTTCTCCCAGATCAGGCCGTTGTTGGGCATCGTATTGGTCGTGGTGGTCGCGTTGCCGTTGTAGGTGTAGAGCGAGTTGTAGCTGCCGTAGGTGTCGTACAGCCCGATCCCGTTGTTGCCCGTCAGCCCGTAGCTCACGCGCGCCTTGAGCATGCTGACCGCACTGTTTTGGGGCCAGAACCCCTCCTTGCTGACCACCCATCCGGCCGATGCCGCCGGGAAATAGCCCCAGCGGTGGCCTGCGGCGAATTTCGACGAACCGTCGATGCGCATCGTCGCGGCGAAGAGGTAACGCCCGCCGTAGTCGTAGTTCACACGCCCGAAATAGGAGATCAGGCACTCCCGCGTGCGGGTACTCTTCGGATAGTTGGCGATGTTCGAAGTCCCGGCGTCGAGCACGGGCAGCTTATCCGACACGGCGCCCTGCACCCGCACGTCGAAGCTGTTGAGTTTGTCGAGCATGTATTCGTAGCCCGCCACGGCACCCAGGCGGTGCCCGTTGCCGAACGTACCCTTGTAGTCGGCATAGGCCTGGAAATCCATGCGGTTGGTCTCCGAAAAGCCCTCTTTCATGGGCCGTATGTTCGAGCCCGTCGTGGGGTTGTCCTCGACATAGAAATAGCTGCGCGTATGGCGGTTGTAGTTGGTGAACTGCCCGACCAGGCGCAGCCCGTCGAACACCTCCCAGTCGAGGTTGATCGTGGCCGTCGAACGCTTGATCGTCGACCCGGCATTGTGGTAGTAATAGGCGTAGTAGGCGGCCGGTATCGTCGTGTTGTTGGTGCCCAGCGCGGGCGTGCCCGCCAGCTCCTCGCCCGCCTCCTCGCCGTACCAGTCGCGGTGGGTGTTAGGGACGGAGAGCCCGCGTATGACCGAGTTGCGCAGGCTGAGCGGCGCGCTCTCGAAGGTCTGCTGCTCGATCTGCGAATAGCCGAACGTCGTCGAGGCCCTGAGCCGCCGCGTCACCTGAAAGGTCGTGTTGCCGTGGAACGTGAAGCGCGAATAGCCCGTCGTGACCCCGATCCCGCTGTCGTCCGTATAGCCCGCCGAGGCGGCGTATTGGATGTTGTCGCCGCCCCCGTCGATGCCGACGTAGTAATTCTGCCAACATGCGTCGCCGAACCATTGGCTCTGCTGGTCGTTGTCCTCGAATACGATGATGCGCCCAGGGTTCACCGGGTCTTCGACCCATTGGTAGCCGGCGGGAACCGGTTCGTCCGGCCGGAGGTAACGGGTCGTCCAGAGCGATTTGGCCGTATTGCCCGTGCCTGCCGACTGTTCGCCGCCCAGCACCGATGCCGGATCCATGCCGCCGCAATACCCCTCCATGAGCGCCGGACGCACCGTGAGGATGTAATCGCGGGCGTTCATCAGGTCGAACTTCGTGGCGGGCGACGCCCAGGCCCACTGCCCCTCGAATACGATCCGGGGGCCGAGGTGTTTCGAACCTTTCTTCGTGGTGATGAGGATCACGCCGTTCGACGCGCGGGAACCGTAGATGCCCGCCGCCGCGGCATCCTTGAGGAACGAAACGGATTCGATGTCGTTGGGATTCAGTCCGGCCATTTCGCGGACTACGCCGTCGACCAGCACGATCGGGTCGTTCGACTGGTTGATCGACGATCCGCCGCGGATCAGGAATTTGGGGTCTGCGCCCGGTGTCGCATCGGTCGTAGCGACCCTCACGCCGGGGACGCGTCCCTTCAGGGCGTCGCCGACCGAATTGACGGGGATACCCTCCAGGAGATGCCCGTCGAATTTGCTGATGGCCGCAGTCACCGTCCTGCGCGACTGCGTGCCGTATCCGACCACCACCACGTCCTCGAGCACGGCTTCGTATTCCTCCAGTACGACGTCGATAGCCGACCTCGTCCCGATGCGTTCCTCCCGGTCGGCATAGCCTATGTATGAGAAAACGAGGGTGGCGTCCGGATCGGCGAAAATCCGGTAATTGCCCTCCGCCCCGGCCGAAACGCCCCGCATCGTATCCTTCACGACGACCGAGGCGCCGACCAGCGGCGTCCCCGAGCCGTCCTTGACGCGCCCCGTCACGAGTACCAGCTGCGAACGCGCGGAATCCGTGTCGTAGGTCAGCACCACGATGCGGTCGACGACCTTGTAACGGAATCCCCGTCCCTTGAATACCTTTTCCAGGATATGTTCCAGCGGAGCCGCGGTTTCATGCACCGACACGTCGCCGAGCGGCATCTGCGACAGTGCCGATTCGTAGGAGAACAGTACGCCCGTCTGTGAGGTGACGGCCTCCGTGAAGGTCAGCACCGTTGCGGATCCGAGCGTGAGATCCACAGCGTAGGTCTTTTGTGGCGAGGCATTTCTGCCGTCATCCGTAGCATGGGCCTGCGGACACATGCCGGTCAACAGGAGAAGAAATACCAATTCCAGCTTGGGGATGGAATTTTTCTTCATATTTTAAGGTTCGTGAAGCGTGTTCCGGGTTGTGCGGTGCAAAAGGCCTGCGGTGGTCGGCCGCAGGCCCCGTATCATTCGTTGCGGATCACTTCGCAATGCGTTCCGGTCATGAACTCGACGATGTCGACGACCTCCTCGAGCGAATTGCTCCGCAGGTAGTTGATGTCGTAGCGTTTGCCGTCGTCGGGCGACATGATGCGTATGCGTACGCCGTAGCTCTTTTCGATGCCGGCGATGATCTCCGTGATCGTGGCGCCCTTCATCGAGACCAGGTTGTAGCGACTGGTCACATAGAGCGGCGCGTTGATTTCGGCCACCTCCATGTCGCCCATCCGGGCATCGTACACCGCGCGCTGGTTGGGATGCAGCCGCACGAGGTTGTCGCCGCCGGGGGTTTCGAGGCGTACGGTGCCGCGTTCGAGCACCACCTCCGTGAGCGGGTCGCCGGCGAGCGCCCGGACATTGAAGGCCGTGCCCAGCACCCGGATCGCCAGCTCGCGGGTCTCCACGACGAAGGGATGCCACGCATCGTGCGACACGTCGAAATAGGCCTCGCCGTCGAGCCGCACGATCCGCTCCCCGGCTCCCTTGCCTACGGCATAGCACAACTCGGTGCCGTCTTGCAGCCACACCTGCGTCCCGTCCTCCAGATGCAGGACGGCCACGTCGCCGGTATGGTTGGCATAGGACTGGAACCGCCCGGCTTCCGGCAAGCGCAGACCTGCCAGCCAGGCTGCCGCGACCGCGATCACGACCACGGCTGCCGCAGCCGCTGCGGACATCCAACGCCGCCATGCGAACCGCGCGGGGCGCTGCATGGCGTCGTCGGCGTCGATACGCGCGTTGAGCCGCCGTAGCATGGCATCGCAGCGCTCGCCGGTGGCGGGGGAGGCGAGTGTCCTGTGCGCGCTCCATACGGCCGCGACTTCGAAGAACAGGCCGCGGTTCTGCTCCGAGGCTTCGAGCCAGGCATATATCTCCCGGTCTTCGGCCCCGGTCGTCCGCCGGACGAGGTATCTGTATAGCAGTCCCTCCATGTCGGTTATGGTAGGGGTATCTGTATGGCGTTCCAATATGTATACTTTTAGGGTGTTACCTATACTATACAGCCATAGGCGCAAAAATACCTAGTCTGTTTTCACTTTTTTTTCGAAAAAGTGCATTTTTTCTGGAATCCCGGGAAATACGGGTCGAGGACGAAGCTGCGCAGGGCTAAAGGTAATAAAAATATCCGGGCTTCAAAGCCCGGATATCATCCCGGCCGTATCTCCGGCACAGGTGCCGGGCAGGATACGGAACGGTTCGGTCAGTTCCATTTGCCCAGCAGCTTGCGGGGGTAGTTCGTGCAGATGGCGTAGAGCTTGTCCTTGTAGGTCAGGTAGTAATCCATGTCGACATCCAGGTCGGCATTGTATACGCTGAGCTTCAGCCCCGCATCGAGGAATTTCTGCACCGAATAACCGTTCTTGTTCACGGTCTTCCCCTCGAAATAGAGGTTTTCCGTCGAGAGGTTCGCCCACGGATAGCCGTAGGAGATGTAATCGGCCGGGTTGCGGAAGCTCATCCACCCGGCATTGCTGCCCACGGCGCCCGCCGCGGCGAGCGAACGCTGCCAGATGGTGACGGGGCTGCCCGAACTGATTTTCGTCGCATTGCCCGTGACGATGAACTCGCAGAAATTCTGCGCGCCCATCTCTTCGATGATCTCGCACGCCCGCTCACACGCCCTGGCCGAAGCCTCGCGCCCCTCTTCGGTCGATTTGCCGTCGATGGTAATGTTCTTCACGTCGAGCCACAGGCGCGTGGTTCCCGCCTCGAGCACCACGTCGATGAAGTCGGCCAGCGAGGGCAGCTGTTCCCCGTTGGCCAGCGTCCCGGCGGCACGCAGTTCGGCGAGCGTATGCTCCCACGGCTTGAGGTTGTTGATGTAACACCCCGCCGATGCGTGCGCCACCACGACATCGTCGTCCTTCGTAAGGTAGATGTCGCACTCCGACGCGTAGCAGCCCAGCCCGATGGCATAGTTGAGCGCCGCCACCGAATTGTCGGGGAACTGCCGTGTCCCGGCCTCCGTCGAACCGCCGCGGTGCGCGACGACACGGTTGCCGACCTCGGCCGGGGTTTTGATCTCGGAGCCGGGCTTCGACGGCCCCGTCCAGTCCTTCAGCGGATCTTCGTCGTCGCTGCATCCTGCCGCCAGGCCGGCTGCGACAAGGGTGAGGAGCATAAGCATTTTATCGTATTTCATAGGTTTTTCTTTTTTTATTCGTTGTCGTTCCATGGCCGGAGCCCGGGCCGGACAGGGACGTTCTCCCGTCCGGCCCGCTCCGGATTCAGAAATTCTCGTAATTTTTCACACAGCGCACCGCGGCTCCCGAACCGTTGCCCACGTCGAACCCGTCGTCGAATACCATATCGGCCGAGGTCGTACAGTAGGCGCGCCACAGGGCCATCTTCGAGGCCGTCGTCTGTCCCATCATCGGAATCAGGCAGTAGAAGCGCACGTTGCCCGAGTTGGCGCAGTAGTCGTAGCCGCTCTTGTAGAGGCGCCACCCCTGCGGGTAAAGGTTGAAAGCGAAGGCCTCGGCACCGTTCGAAATAACGGTCGCGGGGTTGAACTCGGCGTCCTGCCACTCCTTGCAGCGCAGGTGCGCCGCCACATTGGCCGCATTGCCCGAGGTCATGGCGCCGTACGATGCCGTCGCAGCCGCCACGGGGTAGTCCGAATAGCTCTTCGACGACTCCGCCACCGCGTAGATCAGGTCTTTCCAGTCGGACATGTTGGCGATATGCCAGCCATAGGGACAGATGCCCTGCACCTGCATCGAGAGCGACGGGTGGTCGGCCTCGGCCTGCGTATTGCCGCCGTCGGAGGCCGCGTAGTCTTTCAGGTCGGCCTTGAGGATCGGTTCCAGCGTGATGCTGTTGCCCACGGCATCCACGACCACCGTCCCGGCGCCTCCCAGCGGGAAAGGCATCAGCAGGGCCGGGCTCAGCGCGCCGGCCGGGTCGCCCGTCAGTGTTTCGTACGAACTGTAAAGGCGTCCGTAGACCGAAGCGCGCGTCGTCACGCCGTCGAGCATCATCAGCTCCTTGAGCGTACCGCCGTTCTCCTCGGTGTCATAGGCCGGGTTGCGCATCGAATACTCCGCTTCGTTGTAACCGCCCGTCTTCGAGCCCCCGACCAGACCGCTGCCCAGCTTGTAGGTGCCCATCGCCGCGCCGCCGTTCCAGTGCAGGCCGGTCGTCATCCAGGTCTTGGTCTTTCCGTCGCGCGTTATGTACTCCTTGGTGGGGTAGCCGGCCAGTTCCGATTCGGGCATGCTGTTCAGGGTCGAGATGCGCGTGAACTCGGCCTTCGAGTCGGCTGCCACCACGTTGTTGTCGTCGTCGAGCGCGATCGTCACGCGCAGGGCGTTCATCCCCGCAATGCCGAACGCGAGCTCGGGCGCCGCGGCCTCGGCTGCCGCGTCGGCCAGTACGGCGAGCTTGCCGTCGGCGGTCAGCGCATAGCGCGGATAGGCGTCCGGCGTACGCGAAGTCGAGAGGATCACCTTGCCGCTGCGGAAATAGTGGTCGAGGCCGAACACCAGGTCGTTCTTGTTCATCTGTGCGGCATCGCCGAAGGCCGCAAAGTGGGGTACGCCCGACCCGTAGATAAACAGGTAGGTTTCGTTGGCCAGCTGCCGCACCTTGATCTGCCTTGTGGCGAGGCTCGTATCCTCCGTCCCGGCGCTCACGGTCACCGTCGCCTCCCGCATGTCGGTGGGCGAGGTGTTGTCCGAAGCCGCGAGGACGATCGTCCCGGCCTCCCTGTCGAGCGTGCAGGTGAGCCACTCCACGCCCTCTTCCAGCTCGGCCGTGACGGTCGAGGCGGGCATGTTGGTCTCGAAGGCCACAGTCACCTCGGCAGGCTCCAGAGCCATCATTTCGATGACCGATTCCGTCGAGAGGGTGAGCGTGGCATCGGGTTTGAGCCCGACCTGCGTGATCGGGAAATCGACGCTTTCGCCCGTCTTGGAGAGCGTTACGCGCAGCGTTCCCGTGCGCTTGTAGTCCGTGTTCGCGGAGCAGGTGATCCGCAGCGCCTTTTCGACCGCGCCGTCGGGCGAGGCCGTATGGTAGTCGAGCGTGGCCCAGTCGGTGCCGACCAGTTCGGCATGCCAGTCGCTATACATTTTGCCGTAGGGGTTCACCGTCACGATGTAGGTGCCGAACGCCAGTCCGTCCGTCGTCCGCCCGTCGGCATCGAACCCGATCGCGGCGGGCGAAATCGAGATGCGCGCCTCCCGGCTCGTGTTGTCCGCATCGGTGCCCGACTCGTAACAGCCTGTGAATGCCGCGGCGGCGACGGCGAGCAGGCCGGATATGAATTTTCTCATAGCTGAATAGTTTTCTGTTGGGTAAATGGATTAAGACCAGCCTTCGGTCTGCCTGAGGTTGCTGTTCTTGTTGATCGCCGAGGTCGAGATCGGGAAGAGGTAGATGTTGGGGTTCGTCGAACCGCCCACGCCGCCCTCGACACCCGTATTGGGCCAGTATTTGAGCGGGCAGTAGGTGTCGATGTAACCCAGGCGGATGTAGGTGAACCACAGGTTGCCCTCCTCGGCGAATTCCCAGCGGTTCTCCGCAGCCAGCGCTTCGAGCACGTCCTGCTGCGTGGCCGAGGTGTAGAAGTCGGCCTTCCCGTAGGCGCGCTGGGCGACCACGTTCAGCTCCCCGAGCGCCTCCTTGTACTGTTTCCTGTAATAGTACAGCTCGGCACGGAACATATAGTACTGCGCATACCGGTAGAGGATCAGGTCGTCGTCGTAGAGCAGCGTTCCCGAAGACCAGTCGCCCGTGAACTTGTTGGGCCATCCGACCTTTTCGTACATGTCGCTCACGCCCGTGCGCTCCATATAGGTCACGTCGCTGCGCTGGTCGTTGTTCTGCTCCTTGTTCCGCTTCAGCTCTCCGATGAATTCGTCCGCATAGCAGAACCACTGGTTGCTCGATACCGGCACGCCGCCCTCGACGTTGCGGTACGAGGCCTTGACCTGCGTCGAGCCCCAGATGAAACGCTGGATGTAGCTGGCCGAATGCACCTCATTTGTCGCATCGACATGCAGCGCGAAGGCGATCTCCTTGTTGGCCTTGTTCTTCACGTCGAACACGTCGGCGAACTTGCCGAGCAGCGGCGTGCGCGTAACGGCGTCGAGCGCCTCCCCGGCCATCATCAGGTAGGAATCGCCGCCTTTCTGTGCGGCGTACATCCACAGCGCGAAGTCGGCCTTCAGCATGTTGACGTTGTCCACCGTGGCATAATAGCAGCCCTGGGCGTTGGAAGTGATGTGCGTGAGCGCGCTTTCGATGTCCTGCGCCACCTGGGCGTAGACCTCGGCCCTGGGCGAACGCGAAGGGTAAATCTCCCGCCCGGTGCTCTCGGTGGGCGTCAGGATGACGGGCGCGTCGCCCCATACGCGGGCGATCCAGTAGTAGACGTATGCCCGGACGAAATAGGCGTTCCCGAGGCAGTAGCTGCGCGTCTCGTCAGACATTTCGACCGACGGCGCGTACTTTATCACCGAGTTGCACTGGTTGATACAGGTGTAGAGGTTCGTCCAGCTTACCGACGACGTGCCCCCGTTGAGCAGGCTGTGCAATACCTCCAGCATGTCCGAGTCCATCAGCGAACGGTTCGTACCGCGGTCCCACATGGCGGGCCCGACGCGCAGTTCGCCCCAGAAGAACTGGTTCGTGTAATTCTGCCGGAAGGCGTTGCGCAATTCGAAATAGATACCCGTCGTCGCGCCCGTGACATCGCTTTCGTCCACCCACATGTTCGTCGTGTTGAGCTGGTCGGAGTTGACGATATCGAGCTCGCACCCCGCCATCGCCATCGAGGCGGCGCCTACCGCTGCAATATATAGCTTATGGAATTTCATATTCGTATATTCGATTTAGTTGTTGAGAATCATCCCGTTCAGAACGTGGCCTTCAGGCTGAACATCACCTTGCGCGTGGGCGGGTATATGTTATAATCGGCCGAACTGGTGTTCACCACGCTGTACATGCCCGTGCTCGATCCCGAGGAGGCCACCGCCGACTCGGGCGACACGCCCTTGACCTTCGTCCAGTATACCAGCGTGTTGCCCGATACCGAGACCGTCAGGTTGCCCAGCCCGAGCTTGCCGATCCACCGCTTGGGGAAGCTGTACGACAGCGTCACGTCGCGCAGGCAGAGGTAATCGCCCTTTTGCACGCTGATGTCCGAGATGCGCGAATAGTTCTTGTTGCCACCGTCGGCGTCGTTGGCCGACAGGCGCGCCAGCTTGGTGTCGTCACCCGGCTTCTGCCAGCAGTCGTTCGCATCGTAGATGAGGTTCCAGTTGCAGTTGCCCATCGAGGTTTGCAGGCCGCGCGTATACATGTAGTTGTAGACCGAGTGCCCCAGCGCATAGTCGACGTAGACCGACAGCGAGAGATTCCTGTACTTGAAGGTATTGTTCATACCGCCGGTGGAGTGGGGCGTCACGTACCCCAGCAGGAACATGTCCTCGTCGTTGATCTGCTCGCTGCCGTCCGCCGTACGCGCCGACCCGGCGCGGTTGAGCCATTCGTAGTCGCCGATGTCCTTGCGGCCGGCGATCGAACGGCCGTCCGAACGGCGGATGCCGTGCGAATTGACGTCGTACAGCGCCGCGTCGGCCTGCGCCTCGGTTTCGATGATGTAGGCGGTCTTGTAGCCGTAGATGCGCCCCATGCGTTCGCCGACGGCCGTGCCGCCGAAACGGAATCCCGTCTCCGACATCGTGTACCCGCCGATACGCCATGCATCCTTGCCGTCGACGTCCTTGTACCTGTACTCGTCGGGGAGCGACAACACCTTGTTCATGTTGAACGAGTAGGTGAAGTCGGTCGTCCAGGTGAAGTTCTTGCTCTGGATGTTCACCGTTGAGAGTTCCACCTCGGCGCCGTAGAAGCGTACCGAACCGACGTTCTGCCGGGCCGAGCCGTAACCCGACGTATCGGGCAGCGTGACGCTGAAGAGCAGGTCGGTGGTCTTCTTGTTGTAATAGTCGGCCATCAGGCGGATGCGGTCGTTGAAGAATCCCATGTCGACGCCGATGTCCAGCTGGTGGGTGGTCTCCCATTTGAGCCTCATGTTGGGCAGCGCCGTGGGCAGGATGGCGCTCGCACCGTTGTAGATCGACGTTGCGCCGAACCCTCCGTAGGCATCGTAAAGGCCGATGTAGTTGTTACCCGTCAGGCCGTACGAGGCGCGTATCTTGAAGCTGTTGAAATTGCGCACGTTCCAGAATTTCTCCTCCGAGACCACCCAGCCGGCCGACGCCGCAGGGAAATATCCCCAGCGGTTTCCTTCGGCGAATTTCGACGAGCCGTCGGCGCGGAACGTGAACATGAAGAGGTACTTCTTCCTGTAGTCGTAGTTCAGGCGCCCGAAATAGGAGGAGAGCGCCTCGTTGGTGTTGGTGTCCGCCCAGCCCGTGGCGTCCGTCCCTGCGGCCAGCGTCGGCACCTTGTCCGAATCGGCGCCCGTGACCGTCAGCGAAAGGCCGTTGACCGTGTTTTTCATGTAGTCGAACCCGACCGTGCCCTCGATCGTATGATCCTGCGCGAAGGTCTTGCGGTAGTTCAGGTAGCCCTGCGTGCTGAAGCGGTTGGTTTGCCCCCACTTCTCGTAGGTGCGGCGCTGGTTGGAGATTGCGTTGCCCGCCAGGCGCTGGTTGTCGATCCTGTAATAGTTGTGGTTGGCAACCTGCATCACGGCGCGCAGCCCGTCGACGATTTCCCATTCGAGGTTGAAATTGGCCGTCATGCGGCGTGCCGTGTAGTTGCTCGTATAGTAACGGTCGAACCATGCGGCCGAGATGGTCGTGTTGTTGGTTCCCTGGGCGGGCGTGCCGTCATCCAGGTAGTCGCGGTGCGTGGCGGGCATGAACATGCCGCGGCCCACGGTCGTCCAGTAGGTGGCGATACCCGACGAGGGGAGCGTGTTGCCCTTCGTTTCCGAGTAGTCGAACACGGTCGTCGCCTTCAGGTTCCTGAGTATCTTGAACGAGGTGTTGCCGTGGAAGGTGAAACGCGAGAAATCGGTGTTGATGCCGATGCCGCCGTCCTTCGTGTAGCCGGCCGACGCGGCATACTGCACCTTGTCGTTGCCGCCGTTCACGCCGACGTAGTAATTCATCCAGTACGAGTCGTCGAACCATTGCTTCTGCTGGTCGTTGTCCTGGTAGGCGATCAGTTTCGAGTGGTCGATGGGGTCGACCATCACCTTCCAGCCTGCGGGGACATCGGCCGGCGTATCCACGAATTTGGGCGTCCACACCGAATTGTCGCCGTTGCCGATGCCGGCGGAGTTGGCGCCCGTCAGGATGCCCGAGCCGTAGGCGTAGGTCGAAGGGTATTCGTTCAGCATCGTGCGCATCGTGCGCAGGTAGTCGCCGCCGTTCATCAGGTCGAACCTCACGGCAGGCGAAGTCCATGCGGCCTGCGCCTCGAATGTCACCTGCGGGCCCCGTGCCATGCTGCCCTTCTTGGTCGTGATGAGGATTACACCGTTCGAGGCGCGGGCGCCGTAGATACCCGCCGAAGCGGCGTCCTTCAGCACCTCGATCGACTCGATATCGTTGGGGTTCAGGCCGGTCATTTCACGGTTCACGCCGTCGATGATGATGATCGGGGCGTTCGACTGGTTGATCGACGAACCGCCGCGGATCAGGAACACGGGGTCGGAACCCGGCTGGTTGTCGGCCGACGATACGCGCACGCCGCCGACACGTCCTTTCAGGGCATCGCCGATGGAGTTGACCGGGGCGCCGGCGAGTTTCTCGCCGTCCACCTTCGAAACTGCGGCCGTGATCGTGCGGCGCGACTGCGTGCCGTAGCCGATCACCACCACGTCGTCCACCATCAGCGCATCCTCTTCGAGCACAACGTCGATCGCCGAGCGGGTGCCTACGGGCACCTCCTGTTTCTTGTAGCCTATGAAGCTGAATTCGAGCGTCGCATCGGGGCCCGCCTGGATCGAATAGCGGCCGTCGGCCCCGGATGTCGCGCCGGTTGCGGTTCCCTTCACGATGACGGTGGCGCCGATCACCGGTTCGCCCTTCGCATCCCTGACCGCACCCGTTACGAGGTTGCCCTGCGCCTGCGCGTCCATTCCGCACAACACCAGAGCAATTATACATACACTTTTCAAAAGTGTCGTAAGGACTCTTTTCATAATAGGTTTCTTTCAGTTAAGTAATTAATGATTTGCCGGGCTATTTCTCCCCGAAGGTGATGCCCGACGACGAGCCCCCGTCCTGGAAGCCGACCGCCAGTTCCGCATAGTTCGTCCCGGTGAGTGCCGTGCCGTTCACCGAACCGCCTGCGGCGCTGTCCTCCACGCTTTTCTTGTTCCAGCCCACGAGCGCCCCCGCATGCAGCGCACATGCCACCGCGCCGAAATTCCTGCATCCGGACACGGCGCCCACGTCGTTGCGCCCGATGATGCCCCCGGCCGCCAGCAGCGCCGAAGTGCCCTCGACGGTGGCCTGTACCGCACCGTTGTTGACATTGCCCGTGACGGCCGACTTGTCCTTGGTATTGTAGTCGTAGCCGACGATGCCGCCCGCATAGGAGCTCTTGCCCGCCTGGGCATTGTGCATCCAGACCGCACCGTCGTTGGTGTTGTTGGTCGCATTGCCCGACTTGATGATGCCCGCGATGCCTCCGGCGCCGATATTGGCGTTGCTGGAATTTACCGTCGCCGAGACCTTGCCGCTGTTCGTGCAGCCGTTGGTCACCGCCGTGCCGTCCGTGCCGTCGTAGAAACCCACGATGCCGCCTGCGGCCTCCCAGTTGTTGGCCGTCGCCGTATAGGCCAGGGTGATGTCGCCGCTGTTCGAGCAGTCGTCTATCGTACTGGCGTTGTGCGTACCGACGATACCGCCGATGCGGGTCACCTGCAGCTTGTCGGAGCTGACGGCCGCCCTGTTGGCACACCCCGTGACCTTCGCCCCACTGTACGTCTGCCCCGCGATGCCGCCGATGCAGAGGTAACCCGCGCCTGCGGCATTGGCCTGCACGAATTTCACCTCGGCTTCGTTCGTGCAATCCCGGATCGCCGCCGCATAGTTCACGCCCGCGATCCCGCCGATGAAGCAGTTGCCGTTCATGTTCGAGACAACGGTGCCTTTGTTGGTGCAGTTGTCGATCACCAGCGTCGGGCAGCTGTCCACGATATAGGCGACGATGCCGCCGATGCGGTGGGCTGCCGACGCGCCCGCGTTGTTGAACCGGATCTCGCCCGCATTGGTGCAGTTGCTGATGGTCGTATTGACCGCGGTCTTCATCACCGAGGCCGTAATTCCCGCCACGGCGTTGCCCAGCCCGAGCGAAGTCATCACCGGGCCGTGGTTGTGGCATCCGTCCAGCGTGATCGCCCCGGCCGCGTCGCCCGAGCCGTCGACGATGCCCGCGATACCGGCCACATAGCTCGCCACACCCGCCGTCGCCACGTTGCTCACCGCGCCGTAGTTCCTGCAGCCGCTCATCTTCCCGTTATACAGGCTGCCGACGATGCCGCCCGTGCGCGACTTGCATCGGGAATCCGCCGTGACGGTCACGGGTACGAAGCTGGTCACGCCGGTGAGCGTATTGTTCGATTGTGCGACGATGCCCGCATAACACCACGTATCGGTGTCGGCGCTGTATTTGAGCTCGATACGGCTCGTCCCGTCATAGGACGTGCCGTCCTTCGACCCGAAAACCACATCCGAGATCGCTCCCTTGGCATAGGCGAAGAACCCGGCATAACGCCCGTCGGCCGATACGTTGATATTGTAGATACGGTGGCCGTTGCCGTTGAACGTCCCCGTGAAATTCTCGACCGGCGTCCACGGGACATTCCGCATGTCGATGTCGGCCTGGAGGTCGACGATGGCACCGCCGTTGTCGTCGGCGCACTCCTGCGCGAAGTTCACCATGTCTTCATAGGTGGCGATCCTCAGCCGGAAGAAAAGCTCGGTCGCAGCTCCGACGCAGTTCCCCGCAAAGGCCACTTCCTGCCCTTCGAACAGGTTTTTGACGAAGACGCTCCCGTCCGTACAGGAGATCGTCGCCTTCAGCCCGCCTTCCACCTTCGTACCGCTGGCGATCAGGAAATTCACCGTCTGGGCCTGCACAAGCGACATTTCGCCGATCTCCATCGTGAGGATGTCCGACACCGCGGCATCCTCGCCGACGGTCACCGCCCCCGTCCGGGGATCGACCACGGCCTCCGATACGGCCAGGTGCCCCTCCACACCGTCGGGGTCGACCGGTTCGAGCGTGATTTTCGAAATGGTCTTCGAAGCCTCCTCGCCGATCGTGAGCGACAGCACCGAAGCCAGCGGCTTGAAGTGCAGGCCGAGGCTGCCCTGGGCGGGTGCGGCATCGGCCGCATAGGCATACATCGGCAGGGTAGCGCCCGTTTGGTCGGCACCGACCGCAAATACGCCGTTGACGGCCTTGAAATAGGCCGTCACTTCGCCGCGTGCGTCCGCGGGCAGCGAGAGGGCCACCGGATGGAACTCGACACCGTTGCCGGCGTCGTAGGTTTCGTACACATAAGAGATCCCCTTGTAGCCGACGACGATCTGGTCGCCTTCCTGCCATAGGGGAGCATACGCCTCGCCGTCCCCGGTGGCGGACGGGATCGCATCGATCGTCGCGAGGATCGTCACGGCATCCGCCGAAGGTTCGTCCACGGGGGATACCTTCGGATGCGTGTTGTCCTCCGAACAGCCTGCGATCGCCAGCATTGCTGCTGTGAAAAGAAAAATTTTTCGCATGGTTTTGTTTTGTTGGTTAAGAAATATTTGGTTGGTGGAAATACGGGTTGCAGGGTTTGCCCGCGTCGGGCAAACCTTTCGTCCGGCTGTCGCGCACCGGCTCTGACGGCAGAAAAACATACTTAAAGCCATCATGCAGGTAAATCATACGATATACTTATATATCAAATTTATGGCACCTCTGCAAATGAGGGTGTGGTCGGCGGCTGAAGGCGCCTTCGGAAATGTCGTTTCCATCGGTCGTGTAGTTTAGGCGGTGTTCATAGATACATACAGCCGACCCGCTCAAACCACTTACCGGAAATTGAAAAAATCGGGAGCAGGATCAAACGAAAAAGCGCCGGGATACTATGTATCCCGACGCCTTGGGGTCTGTGCCGCTCCGGCCTATACGCCCCGCATGAAGAGCAGCGAAAGCAGCAGCAACAGTTGTTCCTTGGAGAGTTTCCGGCGCAGTTGCTTGAGCGCCGCATACATGTGGTTTTCCACCGTGCGCGGCGAAATGCCCAGCTGCTCTCCGATCTCGCGGTTCGAAAGGTCTTCGATGTAGCTCAGACGGAACACTTCGCGGCATTTGGGCGGCAGCGACTCGATGGCCGCATCGAGGCTGGCGCGCAGGTCGTCGTTGTAGAGTTTCTGCACGACGGGGCTGTTGTCGGGTGCATAGTACGAACTGCCCAGCGCGGCGATGCGCTCCCGGTAGTAGGCGCCGTATTCGCCGGCGCGCCTGTTCTTGTCCAGGTAGTTGAGCGAGCGGTTGTAGACCGAACGCAGCAGGTACTTGTACAGCGAGTTCGAATCGTCGAGCGTCTCCCGCCGCTGCCATACGTTGTAGAACACGTCCTGCACCACGTCCTCGGCCCAGTCGTCTCTGAGGAACAGACGGGCGTAGGAAACCAGCATGGCGTAATATTTCCGGCACAGTTCGTCGAACGCCTTGCGGTCGCCCGCGCGAACCCGTGATATTAGCGAGATTTTCTCCATCGGATAATCAGATTCGGTACAAAAATAAACATTCTCGCCGAACGAAACAATGTCCGGTACCTTTTTTAATTTTTTTGTAATCCGGTTAGGTGGTTTCCCGCGATCGGTTGTATTTAATATGACACGACCAAACTACACGACCGATGAGAAAAAACCTTACCCTCGCATTTTTTGCCCTTTTCTGTGCCCTGACCGCCGCCGCACAACTGCATAACGACGATGTCCACGTCCATGAGGCCGTCAGCCGCCAGAACTACCGCCAATACCTCCGCATACCCGACATCGGCGGCTATATCACGCTCAAATGCGATTTCCACGTCCATTCCGACATCTCCGACGGACAGGTGTGGCCCGTCGGCCGGGTCAACGAAGCGTGGAACGACGGACTGGACGCGATCGCCATGACCGACCACATCGAGGTGCACAAGAACGCCGACATCATCCGTTGCGGCCTCAATAAACCCTACGAACTTGCCAAGGCACGCGGCGACATGATCGGGATGATCGTGATCCCCGGTGCGGAAATCACCCGCAAGAAGCCGTTGGGGCACATCTGCACGCTCTTTATCCGGGATGCCGACAAACTCGACGTCGAGGACGAGATGCAGGCCGTCGAGGAGGCCTGCCGCCAGGGCGCCTTCCTGCTGTGGAACCATCCCGGCTACCCCGACCGGAAAAGCGACATCTATCCCGTCCACGAACACCTGATCGCCCAGGGCAAACTCCGCGGCGTCGAGGTGTTCAACAAGACCGAATCCTATCCCCGCACATTCGACTACGCGGTTCAGTACGGCCTCGTGCCGTTCGCCAACAGCGACATACATTATATGAGCGGGAGCATCTATCCCGTGCGCGGCAGCCGTCCGATGACCCTGGTCTTCGCCACCGCCCGCACGGCCGGGGCGATCCACGAAGCGCTCCTCGCCGGGCGGGCCCTGGCCTGCTTCGACGGCAACCTGATGGGGCGCGGGGAGTACATCGGCCAGATGATAGACGCTGCGCTCGAAATCCGCGAGATACGCCAGGTCAGCAAGACCAAACGCACGTTCGAGATCGCCAACAAGTCCGACCTGCGTTTCGCCGTCCGTCCGGCCTCCTACGACTATCCCATGCCCGTCTATGCGGGGCAGGTGCTGCGCATCGACATCACACAGGGCGAGGAGGTCGAATTCACGAACTGCATCCTCGGCAAGGGCAGGTATTACACCCGCATATTCTGGGAATAGGGCGCAGGGCATACGCCGCCGGGGCTCAGCGCTGCGACGGGCCGCGGCAACCGATACGGTATTTTGTTACAGAAGCTATATTTAAACCACGAATGCAATGAAGAAAGCTATTCAATTCGGAGCCGGGAATATCGGCCGCGGATTTATCGGCGCCGTGCTGGAACAGGCGGGCTACCATGTGGTATTCGCCGATGTGAACGAACAGGTCGTCGCGAGGATCAACTCGGACAGGGCCTATACGGTTCAGATCATGGACACGGTCTGCGAGCAGATGCGCATTACCGACATTTCGGCAATGGACTCCCGGAGCCCGGAACTTGCCGCCCAGATCGCCGGGGCGGAACTCGTCACCACGGCGGTGGGGCTGACCGTGCTGCCCCGCATCGCCGGGGCCATCGCGGCGGGTATCGCCGCACGCAGGGATGCAGGCGTCACCGAGCCGCTCAATGTCATCGCCTGCGAAAACGGCGTCCGCGCCACCACACAGCTCCGGGAGGCTGTCCTCAAGCACCTCGACGGGGCCCAGCGTGACTGGTGCGAGCAGCATGTCGGTTTCCCCGACTGCTCGGTCGACCGCATCGTGCCGCCGGTCAAGAGCGAGAACCCGATCGACGTGGTCGTCGAACGCTTCTTCGAGTGGAACGTCGAGCGCGCCGCATTCAAGGGCGCCGTGCCCGAAATCCCCGGCATGAATCCGGCCGACAACCTGATCGCCTATATCGAGCGCAAGCTCTTCACGCTCAATACCGGCCACGCCATCACCGCCTACCTGGGACGGATGAAAGGCTACATGACCATCTGCCAGAGCATCTCCGACGAACATATCCATACCATCGTGAAAGCCGCCATGCGCGAAAGCGGGCGGGGGCTGGTGGCGCTCTACGGCTTCGACCGCGACGCCCACTTCGCCTATATCGACAAGATCATCGGGCGCTTCCGCAACCCCTACCTCTGCGACGACGTGACCCGCGTGGGACGCGAGCCGCTGCGCAAGCTTTCGGCAGGCGACCGCCTCGTCAAGCCCATCCTCACGGCCCGCCGCTACGGCATCGCCACGCCCGACCTGCTGCTGGGCGTCGGCGCCGCGCTGCATTACGACAACCCCGAGGACGTGCAGAGCGTGGAAATGCGCCGTCTGGTCATAAAAGAAGGTGTCAAGGCCGCCCTGGCCCGCATCGCCTCCCTTCCCGACACCGACCCGCTGCTGCCGCTCGCCGCACAGGCCTACGAGGAAGTGGAACGTATCATCGCCAAAATCCCCGAAGCACAATGAAAAGACCGAGCCCCCTTCTCCTGCTCCTGACCGTATGCTGCGCCGCCGTGCTGCCCGCGTGCGCCCAGGCCCCGATACCGCACGCCGTGCGGATCGGGTCGATCGAAGAACTGCAAGCCTATTTCACCTATGACCCCGGCCGTGACATCATCGTCAGCGGACACCGCGGGGGCATGATGCCCGGCTATCCCGAAAACTGCATCGAATCGTGCGAAAAGACGCTGTCGATGATGCCGACCTTCTTCGAGGTCGACTTCAGCTTCACCCGCGACAGCGTCATGGTACTGATGCACGACCTGACGATCGACCGCACGACCACCGGCAAGGGGCGCGTGGCCGACTATACCTACGAAGAGCTGCAACAGTTCTGCCTCGTAGACCGCGACCGCAACGTCACCCCCTACAAGATCCCGCGCCTGAAAGACCTGCTGGAATGGGGCAAGGACAAGGTCGTCTTCAATTTCGACAACAAGTACATCAACACCCGAGGCGTGAGCGACGAGGTGCGCCGCGCCAGCCTCGACTACTATATCAAGCAGTTGCAGCCGGGCGGCGACTGGTCGATGTACCACAACATCATGCTGAGCGTCCGCTCCATCGAAGAGGCGCTCTACTACTGGGAGCACGGCATCCGCAACGTCATGTTCTGCGTCGAGATCAGCTCGATGGAACATTTCAGGGCTTACGACGCATCGCCCATCCCCTGGAAATACATCATGGCCTATATCCGCCTGGCCGTGAACCCCGACCTGCAACCGGTCTACGACCTGCTGCACGCCGAGGGCGTCATGACGATGACCTCGATCACCGGCTCGTCCGACAAGGTGAAAAACCCCTACGACCGCCGTGTGGCCTACCTGCGCGAGCTGGTCGCCGAACCCGACATCATCGAGACCGACTACCCGTCGGAATTCATCGGCTTGCCGTGGACGCGCGATGCGATCCACGCCCTGCAGGAAGCTGCGATGCGCAGCCACCGCACCAACCTGAAGTAAAACCCGAACCAACCTGAATAAATGTCTGCAAAACAACTCAATCCGGCCTACGACGGCATGACCGACCAACAGGTCAAGCGTTTCAAATACTGGGAATTCCGCACCATGGCGATGTGCATCTTCGGCTATGCGCTCTTCTATTTCGTGCGCAAGAACCTGAGCATCGCCATGCCTTATCTCAACGAGGAGATGGGCATCTCGAAATCCGACCTCGGCCTGTTCCTCACGCTCCACGGGCTGATCTACGGGCTCTCCAAATTCTTCAACGGCATCTGGGGCGACCGCAGCAACGCACGCTATTTCCTGGTGACGGGGCTCGTCTTCTGCGGCATCTGCAACCTGCTTTTCGGGTTCAGTTCGTCGGTGCTGGCGCTGGGTATCTTCTGGGTACTCAACGGCTGGTTCCAGGGCATGGGCGTCCCGCCCTGTACGCGGCTGATGACCCACTGGATCGTCCCCGAGCGGCTCGCCACCAAAATGTCGGTCTGGAACACCTCCCACTCGATCGGCGCCGGCCTGGCCATCATCTTCTGCGGCTACGTCGTCAGCCTGAACTGGGGCGCATGGTTCGACGCCTCGTCGATCCTCTCGCAGCACTGGCGCTGGTGTTTCCTGCTCCCGGCGACGATCGCCATCCTGGGCGCCGCCGTCGTCTGGGCTTTCGTGCGCGACACCCCCTCGTCGGTAGGGCTGCCCGAACTGAAGACCGGCAAGGCGGCCCCGGCCGACGCCAAACCGCATACCAAGGCCGAAGAAAAAGCCGAACACAAGGCGTTCCTGCGCCGCAAGGTCTTCCTGAACCCGACGATCTGGATCATCGCCGTGGGCAATTTCTTCGTCTACATCGTGCGCTTCGCCGTGCTGGACTGGGGGCCCACGATGCTCAAGGAGCACCTCCACATGGACATCAGCCACGCCGGATGGACGGTCGCGGCATTCGAAATCGCCGGCATCGCGGGTATGCTCGCCGCAGGCTGGGCCACCGACCGTTTCTTCGGCGGCCGCGCGCCCCGCACCTGCGTGATCTGCATGCTGATGACCGCGCTCTGCCTGGTGGGGCTCTATACCCTCAATGAACATACGCCGCTGGCCGTTGCCATCGCCATTCTGATGTCGGCCGGATTCTTCATCTACGGCCCGCAGGCACTCGTCGGCATCGCCGCGGCGAACATCGCCACCAAGCGCGCCGCCGCCACGGCAGGCGGTTTCTGCGGCCTGTTCGGCTACGGCAGTACGATCGTCTCGGGCTGGGGGATGGGTATGCTGGTGCAGTACACCGACTGGAGCGTAGCGCTCTACACGCTGGTCGGCATGGCGCTTGTCGGCACGGCGGTCTTCGCCGCCGCATGGAAGGCCAAGCCGAACGGCTACGACGACTGACGCAGTTTTAGGTTAATGATAATTGTGTGTAGAGAAACCCCCGCAGACTTCCTTGACTGCGGGGGTTTCCGTTGGTTGGATCTCTCGGGCGGGTCGGTTCGCACAGCCGTCCAGACAGCTCTTTTCCGGCAGGCCGCGCCGGGAGGTTATTCCACCGTCACCGACTTGGCCAGGTTGCGCGGCTGGTCGACGTTGCGGCCCTTGTTGACGGCGATGTAATATGACAGCAGCTGCAACGGCACCGACACGACGATCGGCATCAGGCAGTCGGTGACCACCGGCACCTCGATCGTATAGTCGGCACTGCGGCGCACATGCGTGTCGTCGCGGGCGATCACGGCGATGATCTTGCCGCCCCGGGCGCGGATCTCCTCGATGTTGCTGGCCGTTTTCTCGTAGGTGTTGTCCGGCGTTGCGATCGCCACGGTCGGCATCTCGTTGTCGATAAGCGCGATGGCGCCGTGTTTCATCTCGGCGGCGGGGTAGCCCTCGGCGTGGATATAGGAGATCTCCTTCAATTTGAGCGCCCCCTCGAGCGCCGTGGGGTAGTTGTAGCCGCGCCCCAGGTAGATAAAGTTGTGCGCATAGGTAAATATCTTCGAGAGGTCGGCGATCCGGTCGCCCAGCCCGAGCACGTCCTCCAGCACGGCGGGCAGCTCCAGCAGTCCCTTCGCCACTTCGCGGTAATACTCTTCCGTCACGGTGCCCTTTTCGCGGCCTACGGCCAGCGCCAGCATCGCCATGACGGTCACCTGTCCCGTGAAGGCCTTGGTCGAAGCCACGCCGATCTCGGGCCCCACATGGATGTATGCCCCCGAGTCGGTCGCCCGGGCGATGGACGATCCCACGACGTTGCAGATGCCGAAGACGAATGCCCCGGCCTTGCGGGCCAGCTCCACGGCGGCCAGCGTGTCGGCCGTCTCGCCCGACTGCGACACGGCGATCACGATGTCGTCAGCATTGATGATCGGGTTGCGGTAGCGGAATTCCGAAGCATACTCCACCTCCACGGGGATCCGGCATATATTCTCGATCAGGTGCTCGCCGATCAGCGCCGCATGCCACGATGTCCCGCACGCCACGAATACGATGCGGCGGGCCGCGAGGAATTTCCCGCGGTTGTCGATCACGCCCGACAGCTTCACCTCGTACGTGTCGGGGCTTATGCGCCCGCGGATACAGTCTACGATGGTCTTGGGCTGCTCGTATATCTCCTTGAGCATGAAATGCGGGTAACCGCCCTTTTCCAGCTGCGAGATGCTCATCTGCAGCTTCTTGATATCGACCCGGCCCTCGTGGTTGTCGAGCGTGACGATCTTGAGGGGCTTATGGCGGTTGATGACGGCAATCTCGCCGTCGTTCACATAGACGAAATCCTGCGTGTATTCGATGACCGAAGCGGCGTCCGAGCTGAGGAAAAATTCCCCCTCGCCGATGCCAATGGCCATCGGGCTGCTCTGGCGCGCGGCGATGATTTCGTCGCGGTTGCCCTTCTCGATCACGGCGATGGCATAGGCGCCCACGACCTGCCGCAGGGCCTGCTGCACGGCTTCGAGCAGCGTACAGTCGCCCGTGGTGCGGATGTACTCGATCAGGTTCACGAGCACCTCGGAATCGGTGCTGCTGCGGAACGTGTAGCCGTTCTCCTCGAGCGCGTCCTTGAGCACCCGGTAATTCTCGATGATGCCGTTGTGTATCAGTGCGATGTTCTCCGATTCGGAGTAGTGCGGATGGGCGTTCACGTCGTTCGGCACGCCGTGCGTCGCCCAGCGCGTATGCGCGATGCCGATGCTACCGCCCAGTTCCTTGCCCTCGAGGAAATGCTCCAGGTCGGAGACCTTGCCCTTACACTTGTATACGTTGAGCGCACCGTCCTTGCCGACCATGGCGACCCCCGCGCTGTCGTATCCGCGGTATTCGAGCCGGTGCAAACCCTTCAACAGAACCGGGCAGGCCTCGCGCCCCCCGACATATCCTACAATCCCACACATTCGTTCTCAAAATTTTTATCCTGCCAAAAATAAGAAAAAATTTTAAAGACAGATTCCCGCCGTAAATAAAAAAGGACATCTGGGCATAATTTTGCGCCATTTGTCGCAAACGGACAAATGCCTCCGCCCGCAAAAAAACGGGATGCAGACCGCATGTCCGCACCCCGTAACAATTATCTGCCGTCTCAGCGTCCCGCCGCCCGGCCTATCGGATATATTTGAGCATCTCCCCGACGAGCGCCTCGTTGCCCGCGGCCTGCGATACGCCGCGGTTGCGCCTGAAATCGCAGACGACGCCCCCGGCTTCCCGCACGATCAGGTTCGCGGCACAGACGTCCCATTCGTGCAAATCCAGCTCCCAATAGCCGTCCAGCAGCCCCGCCGCGATGCAGCTCAGGTCATAGGCCGCCGATCCCAGCCGCCGTATGTCGCGCACATAGGGTACGATCCGCGCGACGTTGTCGCTGTTGTTGTCCGGATTGACATCCTTGTCGTAAGGGAAGCCCGTGGCGAGCACCGACGTGGCGAGCGTCCGTTTTTCGGAGACCCGGAGGCGCTTCGCCGCGCCGTCGCCGCATTTCATCCATGCGCCGCCTTCTCTGCTCGCCCAGAACAGCTCCCCGAGGTAGGGTGCATAGACCACCCCGACGACGGTTTCCCCCTTGTGCTGGAGTGCGATCGACACCGAGAAGATCGGCAGCCCCTGGCTGTAATTGGTCGTACCGTCGAGCGGGTCGATCACCCAGCGGTAATCGCTCCCCGCCGTGCCCATTACGCCGCCCTCTTCGCCCAGTATCCCGTGACCGGGATAGCGGCCGAGGATCGCCTGCACGATGTAGGCTTCGCTCTCCTTGTCGGCCCGCGTCACCACGTCGTACGCGTTCGATTTGGTCTCTATCCCCAGGTCGTTGCCCCGGAAATAGGCGAGTTGGATCTCCCCGGCGCCCTTTGCGAGCGGGAAGATGAAATCCAGGAATTCGTCGTACATGGCGCTATTTCTCCGCTGCGAAATACTTGTAGAACAGCGGGATGGTCTCCACGCCCCGGTCGAACTGCTCCAGCCCGTAGCTCTCGTTGGGCGAGTGGATCGCGTCCTCCGCGAGCCCGAAACCGATGAGCAGCGACTTGATGCCCAGGATCGACTCGAACCCGCTGATGATCGGGATCGAACCGCCCGAATAGAAGGGCAGGGGTTTCTTGCCGAAGGTCTCGGCGATGGCCTTCTGCGCGGCCTTGTAGGCCGGCATGTCGGTCGGTGCCACATAGGGCATGCCGCCGTGCAGCGATTTCACTTTGACCTTCACGCTCTTGGGCGCTATCGACCTGAAATATTTTTCGAACAGCCTGCTGATCTTGCGGTAGTCCTGGTTCGGCACCAGGCGCATCGAAATCTTGGCCGAGGCCTTCGACGGGATCACCGTCTTGGTTCCCTCCTCGGTGTAGCCGCCCCAGATGCCGTTGACGTCGAGCGACGGGCGCACGCCCGTGCGTTCCAGCGTCGTGTAACCCGCTTCACCCTCCACATCGCCGATCGACAACGATTTCTTGTAGGCCGCAAGGCTGAACGGGGCCTTGTTGAACGCCTTGCGCTCGGCGGGCGTCAGCTCGCGCACGTCGTCGTAGAACCCGGGGATCGTCACGCGGCCGTCCTTGTCCACGAGCTGCGCCACGAGGCGCGTCAATACGTTGGCCGGGTTGGCCACGGCGCCGCCGAACAGCCCCGAGTGGAGGTCTTTGTCGGGGCCCGTCACCTCGACCTCCATATAGGCCAGCCCGCGCAGGCCGCAGGTGATCGACGGGGTCTGCATCGAGATCATCGAGGTGTCCGACACCAATATTATATCCGCCTTGAGCATTTTTTTGTTCTGTTCGCAGAACTTGTAGAGGCTCCGCGGGGAGCCGATCTCCTCCTCGCCTTCGAGCATGAATTTCACGTTGCAGGGCAGGCTCTCCGTGGCGCACATCGCCTCGAATGCCTTGGCGTGCATCCACAGCTGCCCCTTATCGTCGTCGGCACCGCGCCCCCAGATACGGCCGTCCTTTATGACCGGCTCGAAAGGCTCCGTGCGCCACTCCCCGCGCGGATCCACGGGCATCACGTCGTAGTGGCCGTAAACCAATACGGTCTTGGCCTTGGGATCGACAATCTTCTCGGCGTAAACGACCGGGTTGCCCTCCGTCGGGAAGACCTCGGTGCGGTCGGCGCCCGCCTTTGCGAGCGCCGCGGCCAGCCATTCGGCGCACCGCGTCATGTCGGGCTTATGCTCGCTCTGGGCGCTGATCGAAGGAATGCGGAGCAAGTCGAACAACTCACTGATAAAACGTTCTTTATTAGCTTCTATATAACTTTTTACTTTATCCATCCGGCAAGGGTTTTATTCGGTTTTCTTCAATACGTAATTTTCGGCCAGCGCCCCCGTGACGGGTTGTTTGTCGGCGTCGAGCTTGCGCACCTGATTCTCCTCCACTTTGTAGTACTCCGGCTGCCCGTCCATCGGGGTCAGCGTCAGCAGGTTCCCCTTCACCTTGTAGGTGCCCTTCTCGTCGAATTCCGAGTCGCGTTCCAGGTATTTCATGTGCAGGCTGTACGTGCCGTCCTTCTTCAGCGTGAGGCGCATGTCGATCCCCGGGCAGTCCGCCGCCGGGAAAACCCCGGTGTATGTCCCCTGATAGTCGAGCGAGCTCTCCGCATCGTGCATGTCAACCTTCACGGCATCCGCTTTGACCTCTTCCGTTACGGTCTTCTTTTGCTGATTGCCCCCGCAGGCGACAAGCGTTATCGCAGCCGCGAGGATCATGACTTTATTCTTCATAGTCGTTTCGTGTAAATGTTTAAATATTGCATATTTCCCTGATTTCCCCGATGAACCGCTGTGCCAGCGCCTCGGCCTCGGCCATCGACTTCGCCTCGGTATAGACCCGGATAATGGGTTCGGTATTCGACTTGCGCAGGTGCACCCAGTTCTCCGGGAAGTCGATTTTCACGCCGTCCGTATCGTTCACGTTCTCATCGGCATAACGTTCCTTTATCTCACGCAGCACTTTATCCACGTCGATCGCCGGTGTCAGCTCGATTTTATTCTTCGACGCATAGTATGCCGGATAGGTCGCACGCAGCTGCGTCATGGTCATCCCCGTCTGTGCGAGCCATGTCAAAAAGAGTGCCGTCCCGACCAGCGCGTCGCGCCCGTAGTGCAGCCCCGGGTAGATCACGCCCCCGTTGCCTTCTCCGCCGATCACGGCGCCTACCTCCTTCATCCTGGCCACGACGTTCACCTCGCCGACGGCCGAGGCGTAGTATTTGCCGCCGTGCCGCTCCGTCACGTCGCGCAGCGCCCGCGACGAGCTCAGGTTGGAAACGGTGTTCCCGCCCGGGTGCTTCGTGAGGATGTAGTCGGCCACAGCCACCAGCGTGTACTCCTCGACGAACATCGAGCCGTCCTCGCTGACCAGTGCCAGCCGGTCGACATCGGGATCCACGACGATCCCCAGGTCGGCCTTCTCGCGGCGGATCACCCCGGCTATTTCGGTCAGGTTCTCCGGCAGCGGCTCGGGGTTGTGGGCGAATTCGCCCGTGGGGTCGCAGTTCAGCTCCACGACCTCGCACCCCAGCCGCCGCAGCAATTCGGGCATCACGATGCCGCCCACCGAATTCACGGCGTCCACGACGACCTTGTAGCGGCGCGCACGAATGGCCTGGGCATCGACCAGCGGGAGTGCCAGTACCTGCGCGATGTGCCGTTCGTTGAACGGCTCGCGCGAAAGGACGCGCCCGATGCCGTCGACGGTGGGGTATTCGTAATCCTCCTCTTCCGCCATCGCAAGCACCTGTTTCCCCTCGGCGTCGCTGAGGAATTCCCCGTCGGCGTTGAGCAGCTTCAGGGCGTTCCACTGGCGGGGGTTGTGCGAAGCGGTGATGATGATGCCGCCGTCGGCCTTGTGCGTGATGACGGCCATCTCGACCCCTGGCGTGGTGCACAGGCCGACGTTTATCACATCCGCACCGCACGCCAGCAGGGTACCTTCGACCAGGTCGGCGACCATCCCGCCCGAAATCCGTGCGTCGCGGCCGACGACTATGGTAAGTTTTTTGCCCGGGTTGCGGCGGGCGGCGAGACGGGCGTAAGCCGTGGTGAACTTCACCACGTCGGGCGGCGTCAGGTTCCCGGCCTGGGCCCCTCCCACGGTGCCCCGGATGCCGGAAATGGATTTAATCAATGTCATATTTCAAGGCTTTGATGCGGAGTTTCCGCTATACATATATTTATGAAAAATTCCCTTCGAAGTTTTGATATTCGAGGTAAATATATTACTTTTATGCCAATTATGAAAATTTAAAAACGACTATTATGAGAACGATTCCAGCTTCCGAATTGATTATCAACGACGACGGTTCCATTTTCCATCTGCACCTGCTTCCGGAGCAGTTGGCCGATACGGTGATCCTCGTCGGGGATCCGGGCCGCGTGGCCCTCGTGGCGGAACATTTCGATACGAAAGAGTGCGAAGTCGCAAACCGTGAATTCAAAACGGTGACCGGCACCTATAAAGGCAAACGCATGACGGTGCTCTCGACGGGCATCGGCATCGGCAACATCGACATCTCGGTCACGGAGCTCGATGCGCTGGCCAACGTCGATTTCGCCACCCGGCAGGAGAAGGCCCGAAAAAGGCAACTCACACTGGTCAGGCTCGGCACGTCGGGGGCCATCCAGCCCGACATCAAGGTGGGGGAGTTCGTCTTCTCGCGCACGTCGGTAGGCTTCGACGGCCTGCTCAACTACTACAAGGGCCGCAACGAGGTCTGCGACCTGGAGATCGAAAAGGCTTTCATGGAGCATGTCGGCTGGAACGAGCTGCTGCCCAAACCCTATTTCATCGACGCCGACCGCACGCTGTTCGAGCATTTCCGCGACGTGACGCGCGAGGGCATCACCATCGCCGCCCCGGGCTTCTATGCGCCGCAGGGCCGCTGGGTTCGCCTCGAACCGCAGGACGCGGAGCTCAACGCGAAAATCGAATCGTTCGGCTACCACGGCCGCCGCATCACCAATTTCGAGATGGAGGGCTCGGCGCTGGCCGGCCTGGCAGCCCTGATGGGACACCGCGCCGCGACCATCTGCACGATCATCGCGCAGCGTATCGCCCAGAATGTCGACACCGATTACAAGCCCTTCGTGCGCAAGATGATCTCGACGGCGCTCGACAAATTGGCAGTATTGAAATAAGCAATCCATATAACAGAAAATAAAAGAAAGGAAACAACGTATGAAATTTTCAGTATCAAGCTCGGCCCTGCTTTCGCTTCTGGCTACCACCGGCAAGGTTATCAGCAATAAAAACACGCTGCCCATCCTGGATTACTTCCTCATGGAGCTCAATGGCAACGAACTGAAGGTCACCACTTCCGACCTCGAAACGACGCTCATAGGCTCCATCACGGTCGACAGCGTGGAAAGCGAGGGCACCATCGCGGCCCCCGCCAAACTGATGCTCGACTCGCTGAAGGAGTTTTCCGAGCTGCCGCTGACCATCGACGTCAACGACAAGAACTGGGAGATAACGATCAACTGGAAGAGCGGTTCGCTCTCGATCCCCGGCGCCAGCGCCGTGAGCTATCCCGCCGTGCCGCAGCTGAGCGCCGAGAAGAAGGAGCTCCGGCTGGATGTGGACATGCTCGTGAACGGCATCAACAAGACCATCTTCGCCACGGCCGACGACGAGTTACGCCCCGTGATGAACGGCATCTACATCAACCTCGCACCCGGGGCACTGACGTTCGTGGGAACCGATGCACACAAACTCGTGAAATACGAGTCCGAGGCCGAAAACGAGGTCGGCGCATCGTTCATCCTGCCCAAGAAACCGGCCAACCTGCTCAAGTCGGTGCTCCTGAAGGAGGACGACGCCATCGAGGTCAGCTTCGACTCGAAGAACGCCATGTTCAAGCTCAAGAGCCACACGCTCGTATGCCGCCTGATCGAAGGCAACTACCCGAACTACAACGCCGTGATCCCGGCCAACAACCCCAACAAAGTGCTCGTCGACCGCATCGAGCTGGTGAACGGCATCAAGCGCGTGGCCGTCTGCTCGAACCCGACCACCAACCTGATCCGCATGGACATCGGCGACAACCGGATCAACCTCACGGCACAGGACATCGACTTCTCGGTTTCGGCCAACGAGACCATCTCGTGCAGCTACGACGGCGAGCCGATCTCGATCGGTTTCAAATCGACGTTCCTGGTCGAGATACTCTCGAACATGGACACCCCGACCGTGGTGGTCGAACTGGCCGACTCAACCCGCGCGGGCGTATTCAAACCCGTCTACGACGACAAGCAGACCAGCGCGACGCTCATGCTGCTCATGCCGATGATGATCAACGCATAACGTCCGGCAGATGAAGTTAAACCTCAAGCGCCCGATCGTCTTCTTCGACCTCGAAACCACCGGCGTGGACACGGCCAAAGACCGCATCGTCGAGATTTCGATGGTCAAGGTAATGCCCGACGGCGAGCAGATCGTCAAGACCCGCAAGCTCAACCCCGGGATGCACATCCCGGCCGAAGCCACGGCCATCCACGGCATCACGGACGAAGACGTCAGGGATTGCCCGACCTTCGCGCAGGTCGCCAAATCGCTCGAACAGTTCATCCGCGGCTGCGACTTCGGCGGCTTCAACTCCAACCGCTTCGACCTGCCGGTGCTGGTCGAGGAGTTCCTGCGGGCGGGCGTCGACGTGGATTTCAAACGCCGCCGTTTCGTCGACGTGCAGAACATCTTCCACAAGAAGGAACAGCGCACGCTGGTCGCGGCCTATAAATTCTATTGCGACAAGGATCTGGAGGACGCCCACTCGGCCGAGGCCGATACGCTGGCGACCTACGAAGTGCTCATGGCGCAGCTGGAACGCTACCCCGACCTGGAGAACGACATCGACAAACTGGCCGAGTTCTCGACCCGCGGCGAGGCGGCTGACTACGCCGGGCGCATCCTTTTCAACGAAAAGGGCGAGGAGGTCTTTGGGTTCGGCAAGTACAAGGGGCGCCCCGTCGCCGAGGTCTTCCGCGCGGAGCCGAGCTACTACGCATGGATGATGAACGGGGACTTCCCGCTCTACACCAAGAAGGTCATCACGGAGATCCGTATGCGCGAAAAAACGAAATGACGATGAAGCGATTCTGTGCGACAGCCCTGCTGCTCTTGTGGAGCCTGTGCGCCCTTGCGGTGCAGAAATCCGGGACGATCGTGTATATCAACGGCTCGAAATTCTACGTCCACACGGTGCAGCCCGGCGAAACGCTCTACGGGCTTTCGAAGGCCTACGAGGTGGGGGAGAAGGTCATCCTGCAACATAACCCCGCGGCAGCGCAGGGGTTGCGCGCAGGGGAGAGCATCAAGATCCCCTTCGTATCGGACGTCCCCCAGCCTAAGTCGGAGCGCAAGCTGCGCAAGACCTTCGACATCCATACCGTGACGCAGGGCGAAACGCTCTACGGCATCTCGCGCAAATACGAGATCCCGATCCAGACCGTCGTCGAGGACAACCCGAACCTCGACCCGGCGCACCTGCGCCTCGGGGAGCGCATCCTGATCCGCAAGAAGGAGATCGGCTCCGAAGACGAGGCCGGCACGAAGGAGCAGTGGGAGGCTTACCGCAATTCGCTCAACAGCGTGGCCGAGGAGGGCTTCGCCTACCACATCGTGAAGCCGGGCGAAACCTTCTATTCGCTTTCGCGCCGCTTCGGCATCACCGAGGAGCGGCTCGGGACGCTCAACGGAGGGCTGAAACCCGCCGACCTGAAAGCCGGGGCGATCATCAAGGTGCCGGGGTCTGCGGAACAGCTCGCAGCCGCCGAAAACGGCCCGCAGACCGACAGTCTGCAAGTGCAGGACTCGCTCCCGGGAATCTTTGCCGGCAGCAGGCCGAAGCAGGTCGAATTCCGCGCCCTGCGCCGCAGCGCACCGCTCAAGGTGGCGCTGATGCTGCCGATGGCCGTCGGCAACGAGCCCAACGGCAACTACCTCGAATTCTACCAGGGCTTCCTGCTGGGGCTGGACAGCGTGCGGACGAAATACGGCAACTCGATAGACCTCACGCTTTACAACACGGCCCGCAATGTGGATGCGATCCGCGAAATCGTCAAAAGCGACGCCTTCGCCGGCACCGGGCTGATCGTCGGCCCCGTATACGAGGAGGGGCTCCATCCCGTCATCCTCTATGCCGAGGAGCACGACGTCCCCGTCGTCTCGCCGCTGGCCAGCATCACGGGGATGAACAGCGACGCCCTGTTCCAGATGGCACCCGACCCGTCGCACAAATGGGACAAGGTCGCCGACCTGGTGAACGGGGACAAACAGGTGACGCTGATTTACAGCGACAGCACGGACAAGGATTTCGAATCCGAGATCCTCGCCCTGCTGGGCGATTCCGACTACCGGAAGTACACCTATACTTATGTGCACCCGTCGAACCGTTCCGCCAACAATCCGGGCGACCTGACGCCGCTGCTGGATAACGGTCAGGACAATGTTTTCGTCGTCATGACCGACGACGAAGTCGAGGTCGAGCGCATCCTCGCGGCCATCGCCTCGGCCGATACGAGCATCACGAGCCGCGGGCGCACGACTCCGCGCTTCGTCGTGCTGGGCAACACCCGCTGGAATCGCTACGGCAACCTCGACCGCACGGTGTTCTTCAAAGACCGCGTCGTGTTCATCTCCACCTACCACGCCAAGCGCGACTCGCAGGCGATCCTCGATTTCGACCGGGCCTATATCCGCGCCTTCGGCGCATTGCCGTCGCTCTACTCCTACCGCGGTTACGACGCCGCCCTGATCTTCTGCCCCGCGATGTACAACGACATCGAATACGACCTGGAAGGGCGCAGCTATACGCCGCTGCAAACCACCTATCTCTTCGGCCAGGGCGAGCAGCGCGACAACCACGTCAACCGCAACTGGACGCGGGTGAACTACAACAGCGACTTTACGATCACCATCGAATAAAGCGACCCCTATGGCAGCATTGACCAATACGATCCCCGAAAAAACCATCGAGCGGCTGAGCGAATACCGCCGTACGCTCCTGGCCAGCCACAAGCAGGGCATTACGCATATTTTCTCGCACGTATTGGCGGGCATCCACGGCATCACGGCCGTGCAGGTGCGCCGCGACCTGATGCTCATCGGCTTTTCGAGCGATACGAAAAAGGGATACGACGTACAGGTGCTCATCGAGTACATCAGCAAGATACTCGACAGCCCCTCGCAGATGAACATCGCCGTGCTGGGCATGGGACACCTGGGACAGGCCATCACCAAATATTTCAACGGCAAGGGGCTCAAGCTGAGAATCACGGCCGCCTTCGACGTCGACCCTGAGAAGGTCGGCAAGACCATCGACGGCATCCCGTGCTACCACATGGACACCTTCGAAGACATGGTCGAAAACCAGGACATCAGCATCGTCATCGTCTCTTCGCCGACGAAGGTCGCCCCGGGGCTCGTGGTGCCGATCATCAACGCCGGTATCAAGGGCGTGCTCAATTTCACTTCCACGCCGCTGAATTTCCCGCAGGGCATCGTCGTCGAGAACTACGACATCACCACGCTGCTCGAAAAGGTGGCCTATTTCGTCAAGGAAAACGAAGAAAGCAACAGCAGCAACGCATGATGCGACGCGAAGGAAAAGACGCAGCGGAGGGCGGAGAAACAGGCAGCCTCGACATACACGGCGACCTTGCGGAACACCGGCCGGACATGCGGGTTTTTTACGGGTTCGATGCACTCCCGCATTTCGTCCGTCCGACGGTGACCGTCGGATCGTACGACGGTGTGCACAGCGGGCACCTGGCCCTGCTGCGCACCGTTGCCGGGAGGGCCCGCGCACAGGGCGGCGAGAGCGTCGTACTCACGTTCGAACCCCATCCCCGCGTGACGCTCGGTCGGGCCGACGGCCTGCGGCTGCTGACCTCGCTCGAAGAGAAGATTTACCTGCTCGGACAGCAGGGCATCGACAACCTGATCGTCATCCCGTTTGACAAGGCATTCAGCACCCTCGCGCCCGACACGTTCATCCGCGACTACCTCGTGGGGCGCATCGGCGCCGAAACGCTGGTCGTGGGCTTCAACCATCGCTTCGGGCGCGACAAGCAGGGTAGTTACGACTATCTGGGCAGCCACGGCTTCGGGCTGGAGGTCGTCGAGGTCGGCGAATGCGACGTGGACGCCGAAAAGGTCAGCTCCACCGTCATCCGCCGCCTGGTAGCGCAGGGCGACATGGCCCGTGCCGCCCGTCTGTTGTCACATCCCTACCTCATCATCGGGACGGCGGCGGCCGGCCGCATCGGCACCGACGACCCCCTCAAGCTCCTGCCGCCCGCAGGGTCGTACCAAGTCCGCATCGGCGGCCGGCCTGCAAGGCTGACTGTCGACGCATCGCAAAACCTGATAATCCGCGACGGCTGCCCCGACGGGCGTGCCGTCCTAACCTTTTAAGCACCATGCTGAGTTACGATTGCCAAATCCGCGTGTGGTACAAGCACACCGACCAGATGGCCATCTGCCACCATTCGAACTACATCTGTTACTACGAAGCCGCGCGCAGCGAACTGCTCCGCTATCTGGGCATGTCCTTTGCCGAAGTCGAGAAGCGGGGCATCATGATGCCCATCCTCGAGGTGCAGTCCAAATACCACCGCCCGGCTTACTACGACGAGCTGCTCACCGTGCGCATCATGCTCCGCGAACTGCCCACGGCGCGCATCAACTTTTTCTACGAAATCTACAACGAGAAGGGCGAGCTGCTCAACACGGGCATGACGCAACTGGGCTTCATCCACAGCGACACGCGCCGCCCGTGCCGCGTCCCCGACTGGTTCCTGAAACTGGTCGCCGACAAATGGACGGAAGAGTAGAGGCCGCCGCGGCACTCCGATGCTTCTCACGACGGAAAGGCTCCGGATCGTTCCGCTGACACCCCGGCAGCTGTGGCTCTGGCTGCATGACATTCCGGCACTGGAAAATGAGCTGGATTGCCGCTGCACAGCCGGAAGCCCGCGCGGCGACTTCCGCCGGATCGTCGCGTGCAGCGTGCAGCATGCACTTGCCGCCGCCGACCCCGGCAATCACCTCTTCCACACCTTCTGGTTCCTGGTCATACGGGACGGCGGTGCCGGATCGGCCTGCTTCAAAGGGACGGCGGATGCCAACGGAAAGGTAGAGATCGGCTACGGACTGGAAAAGGCCTTTGAAAAACAGGGTTACATGACCGAAACCGTCCGGGCATTGTGCGCCTGGGCGAAGCAACAGCCCGGTGTCCGGCACATCACTGCCGAGACCGAACCGGATAACCGCGCCTCGCATCGCGTCCTGCAAAGGGCCGGGTTCCATCCCGCCGAAGCGGACGCAGCCCGATGGCGGAGCCTGTGAAACCGGGCTGCCACCCGGAAAATACAGAAGGCCGGTTCTGCGAACGGCCTTCTGCATTTTCGTCGATCCGGAAGCGTCGATCCGGAATTCCGGCTTTCCGGGGAGCGGGGCCGACTCGTGGCAGGAAAAACTGATCCCGACGGCCGACCGGCTCCCGCAAATCATTCGAGCATCCCCTTGAGCGTCTTTTTCATCAGGTCGTGGTCGCGGAAGTCGTTACGCAGCTCATAGCTGCCGTCGCGGTCGACCAGCACGTAGGACGGAATGCCGTCGATCCGGAATTTCTCGCAAAGGTATTTCCACTGTGTGTCGTCGAGCCGGTAATGCTTGCCCGCGATCTTGGCGATACTGGTCTTGTAGGCGACCAGCGGCGAGGTCTCGTTGGCGATGTATATCCACACCAGGTCGTCGCTCTTCAGTTCCCCGCTCTTGAGCGGCTCGTTCGCTTTGATCGAAGCCCGGCAGGGGCCGCACCACGTGTTCCAGAAATCGACGAACACCACCTTGCCCTTGTAGGGCGCTACAATCGCATCGAACAGCTTGTCGACGGCAACCTCGGGCGTCGTTTCGATACGGACGTCCTTCACCGACTCCAGCTCCTTGCGTACACGCGCCTGCATCGCCTCGCAGGCCTCGGCGTAGAACGGCTCCTTGAGCGAATGCAACAGGTCGAGGTCTTCCTGCGTAAGGGCGTTGTTCTCGGCCTTGGACGGAAGCTGATATACCTTGGGAAGGTCGGCCAGGATGCCCTCGGTAGCGTGCGCGATATTCGCCCAGCCGATATGTGGGGCGATGATGGAGTAGCAATAGTCCGAGGAGGACATGCCCATCAGCAGTTTCGGGTTATTCAGGTCGAAAAGCCCGGCCAGCACCGCATAATGCTCCGGTGCGAAAACGGCGAATTCGTAGTCGGCCTTCTTGCCGTAATCCCAATCCTCGTGCCGGCTCCGGTAATTGTGTTCCAACAGTCCGGGCCCGTTGGACATGGCCCCGAGCGCCTCCTGCTGCAACGTGAGCAGGGACAATTCCTTCATCATCCCGAACACCGGGCTGCGCGCGATGCTGTCCGCCAGGCTTTCGTATTTCGACACGACCATCTGCGTATACTCGTCGGCACTCATGCGGTAATCCGCGAAATCGCCCGAATAGAGGTTCATGCGGATACTGCTGCCGCCGCTCGCATCCACCAGCGCATTGAGATCCGCATACGCCCCGGTCGTATAGAGCCTGCGCCCGGGCGCAGGCTCGCGCTCCTTGTCGCGGCGCTGCACGACGGCCCGGCCGCCTGCCCCCATATCGACATACATGTCCAGCGTTTCACCGGGGGCAATCCAGCACATCCCGAATACCGGGCCGCACGAAACATAGGCCATGGCCGTGCCGTACTGTTCGAATTGCAGGGTTGCCATGCCGCTTTCGGGGTCGATGGCCGCCGTATGCTCTTCCTGCCCGTTCAGCAGCGAATTGACATACATGGCGACCTCCTTCGCCATTCCCCTGCGGTACCCCAGCAGGCGGACGTTCACGGTGGTCGTCCCCACCGCGAGAATCGGTTCGGGAACGGGGCCGTCTTCGGGGGCCTTCCGCAGTTCGCGGGGTAACCCCTCGGGATAACGCGGATACTCCTTCTTACCCGTCAGGTCGACCCCGTAGAGTTTGAAGCAGTCGTCGCAGTCCGATTCGATGAAATCGAACGATTTGGTTCCCCGCGGCAGCGGCCCGAATTTCAGCACGAACGACGCTTCGCCCGAGTCGGGCATCCAGAAGAGCGAATCGGGGAGGATACCCTCGCTGCCCTGCAACATGTATTTCTGCCCGTCGGCCAGCAGGTAGCTACCCGCGTCGATGCGGATCCAGTTGTGCGGCCGGAAATAGGCATCGACATGCAACACGGTCGCCGTGTCGCTCAGTTCTATTTTCGGAAAGTCGAGCGTCATGGTGTTGGCAGCCCCGATCAGGGGGTTCTCGACGACACGGTTCGCCGGGGTGCATGACGCAAGGAGCATCCCGACCGCCACCGCACCGGAGGTTAGCAGTTTTCTCATAACTCAGGGTTTTAGGTTATGACAAATATAACCTTTTATTCCTTTGCGCAACTATTTCCGCACAAGTATTTTACGGCCCGCCGGCAAATAAAAGGGGGCTGCACCCTGCGGCGCAGCCCCTCCTCATTAACCCCTGCCCGTTACTTTTCGATCAGCGAAATCGAGCGCTGGATGAAATCCGTCAGGCTCTTGCCCTTGAGCATGCCGTTCGTGAGCAACGCCAGGTCGATGATCTGCTTCACGAGCTTGTTTTCACCGCCGATCTCGCGCAGCCGCTCGTTGCGCTCATCGCGCAGCGTGACGACCTTCTTCGACAACTCCTCGCGCATGGCCTTTTCCTCTGCGGTAAGCTCTTCCTCCTTCTTGCCCTTGGTAACCTCCTCGAAGCGGTTCTCCTCGGCCACGGCCGCGTCGATCTTCTTGGTAATGGACTTCAGCTTGTCGCCATAGGCCTTCTCGGCATCGGAGAGGATGTCCGCGACGATGGGGTGGTTGCCGTTCACCGCGATGGTGAAGTTGTCGGGCATCTGCCCG